>OGRS01000920.1_pt1 | contig 21923 bp, 23 predicted proteins | sample 1553561 | NCBI WGS metagenome assembly OGRS01 (sample SAMEA2580103, study PRJEB22360) | human gut metagenome | biome: human gut; feature: human-associated habitat; material: faeces | place: Denmark | collected 2008/2010
CTTCAGTTAATTTTTTCTTTCCCATAAACTATTCCTCCTCATAAGTTTCAATGTTGAATTTGTTAAAACTTCTATTTGTTTATCATCATAGTTATTTTCTTTAGACGAAATTTCTTCTAAAATATTCTTTCCATCTTTTATAATTAAATTCTATACAGAACTCCTTATTTTTTCAGCCATAAAGATAAAGAAAAAATCATTATAATTGCTCCAAATAATCCTGTAAAAAATCTAAATCCACCCTCTCCAAAGATTTCATAAACAGTTCTCATAAATCTTTTTGAGCCTGTAGGATTACAAATCCAACTCCATTTAAAAATTGCTCCAAAGAAAAATAATCCTCCTCCTATTATTCCTACAAGATATGGGTATCTTCTTAAATAAGGGTCTATCTTCTCCATAAACTTTATATATAAATCACTGATTGGATTGCTCATATCTCTTCTCCTTTCTTTGAAGTTTTTAAATAAAAAAAATGCTCATAACAAAATTGCCTTTTGATTTTTCAAAAAACAATTAATGTCATAAGCACCACCTCTTTTCATAGAGCTATAAAGATGTTTAATGTATTATACTTAGTATAAGTATAATATAAAAAGTTGAATTTAACAATACTTTTTTAATATTTTTTAGAGAAATAAAAAAGCAGCTTTTAAGCTGCTTCAAATTCTTTATATTTCAAAGTCTTTAAAATCTAATAATTCTTCTTCCTCATAATAACCAATATATTTTAAAGCTTCTTCAGTTGTATTTTTATTTAGAACCCTCATAATTAAATGAATATCTTTTGTTTCCCTGTACACATAATATCCCCAAGTTTTGCTCAAAGATTGTGTTCCTATTGGATATGGTATATCTAAAACTTCTCTAAGCTTTACAAATTGTCTACTTACACCATTTGTTGTGATAGGTTTATCAATCTTTTGATTAATATTATGAAAAGAAAGACTTTTAAATAAATATCCTTCATCAGGAGAAAATCCTTTTTCTTTATAAAATTCTTTAAGCTGCTTAATAGAATCAATACATAACTGATTAAACTTTATAGTCTGTTTTTTTTGATTCCTGCTACTAAGAATATCTATACTCCAATCAGATTTTATATCCTCTAATCTCATTTTACTTAATTCTGTAATTTTCAATGCTGTATTAATCCCAACATTTATAAAGGTCAACAAGTGGATATTTTGTTTTTTCAGTAGATATTGTCTAATTTTTTTCAAATCAGACTTAGTTATTCTTTTAACCTCTTGTCCTTTTTGGCTCAATTTTATTCCTCCCCCCTGAATAAAAAGTTACAAAAAATGTAGGTACTCACTTTATTATATAAAAAATTACATATTTTTACAATAAAAAGAATTAAGTATTTTTTTAAAAAACATTGATATTGTTAAATTTCCACTTCATTTCCTTTATCTTTCCCCTTAGTTAATTCTTTAGATAACACTTTACCTTTTTCATATCCAAGAACCATTTCAGTTATTTTAGAAGCTTCTTTGATAGCACTAAATAAAACTTCGTGATTATTCTTTATTACTTCAGCCCAACTTTGAATATAAGCTATATTATTTTCAAAGTTATAATTTAATCCTTTCTCTTGACCTATAAAAACACTTGCAAATTCCGCTTTTAGTTCTTCAGTGGCATAACTTTTAGAACCGAATTTTCCTGATAGGTCTCTATTAAGTCTGCTTGGGTGTCCTGTACTATGTGCAATCTCGTGTAAAGCAGTAGCATAATAATCATTTTCAGAGTGGAAAGCTTCTCTTTCAGGTAAGAAAATTTGGTCTGTGCTTGGAGAATAAAAAGCCGAACTTCCTTTGTGAGTGATAGGAACTCCACAATTCTCCATAATTTTATCAATCTTATTATAATCAATATTTTTTACTTCTTTTTTCTCAACAGGTGGAATACCTTCAACTTGTTGGGCATTGAAAACAGTATAATTTTTAGCAACTATATAAACATTTTTAGTGAAATACTCTACTTTTTCAGCAGGACTTAAGGAATTATACATTGTCATATCTAAATCTTTTTTAGTAGATTTATCATAAAACTTAAAAATTTCTATAGGAGTTCCTTTTTCTCCTTTTCTTACAGACCAACCATTTTCTTTAGCTTGGTTAAATGTAACCCATCTGTTATCTTCATATCCTTTAGCATAAGAAGAATAGATAAGCATTATATTATTAACACCTTTGTATTTTGTGCCAGTAACTGGATTATATAAAAGATTATTTCCACAGTCTGCGTCCCAAGTCTTTTGCCAAGGAATCTTACCTTTTTCAAGGCTTTCTATTACAGCATTAACAAAATTTTCTCTAGTTTCTGCAAATTTATTTTTCTTTTCAGGAGTATTATTATTTTTTTCTGCCATAGAACTCATCTCCGTTTAATAGAGTAGAAGCAAATTTAGGAGTAACGATATATTCTTCTTCTCCTTCTTCATTTATAAAATCTTCTTCAATAGTTCCTCCAAGCATATCAACTATCTCTTCAGGGGATTTTCCAGTAAAAGGATTTCCCATTAGGATTCCATTATCATAGAAAACTTTCTCAGCTTCAGTTCCATCAGGATTAAATTTAATACACCAACCATCTAATTCTCCCCATTTATTAAGAGGACAGCTTTCTTTAAGTGTTCCATCAGAATAAAACTCTTCATATTTTTTTTCTTCCATATTTGTTCCCTCCTTTTTTTAAAAAATATAGTTTTCCATCTAACTCACATTGAGTGAGATAATAGCTGTTTTTAGAATGAAGAGAATCTACAAATCCAATGAGAAGTCCAAGATTAAAATTCATAGTATTTGTAATTTCAAATAAAGCTCCAACAGATATTAATTTATGGTTTCTTGCCTTTTTTTCTTCACTGGATAAGTGAAGAACCATCTTTCTATCGTGATTCTTTAAATCTTCAAAAGTTTTCTCTCCATTTTTTTTTAATACATCAAGCTCAATTCCATTAAGATTTTTAAAATTAAATAGATGACCTAAAAGAATATTTTCATCATATAAAATAGTATTTGTCAGTTCAAAAATGATTCCAAGCATTAAAAGCTTTTTCTCTCTAATTTTTCTCTGATTTTTCTGTTTTTTCCAAGTTGCTATTTTCTCTTTCTTCAGAAGAATCTGTTTTTTCTTCTCCAGTTTTTCTATCTTCTTTTGAAGAATCTGCTTTTTCTTCTCCAAATTTTTTATCTCCATCTTTCCTCATTTCTATTCTAATTAAATTAGAATTTTCAAAAAATAAAGATTTACCAGTAACAACTTCTTCTTCAGCTTCAACTTCATAATCAGGCTTCTCTTCATAGAACTCCTCTTCAGAAAAACTGATGTTAAATAAGGTCAAAAATAAAAATATTTTTATTAAATTTCCCATTGTTCCTCCTTCTGTTTTTCAAGGTTCAAATCAAGACTGTTATAACCAGTTTGAGTTTCTTCCCCTTTCTTTAAAATCTCTTTTAAATTATGAGTTACATCTTTTATACTATGAAGAATATTAGCTCTTTCAAGTCTCTTATTCTTAGTAGGCTTTTTCTCTTCAAGTTCATTAAGTTTATAGAGGATATTTTCATTTTTCTTAAGTTTAGATTTAGAAGTTAAAATCTCCTTATTAATAAACTTTAAAGATTCCATTAAATTTTTAGTTATTAAAATCTCTTTATCTCTTAAGATAGGCTTATTTTCATACTTACTTAAAAGAGTTTTTTCTTTAGTTAGGCATATCTCTAAGCTAGAGTTTACAGCAGCAATTTTTTTATTAATACTATGTCTTTTTAAGAAAGAACTATTCTTCAATTCAAGGTTTAAGTTCTCCAAATTTTTCTTTAATTTTTCTTTCTCTAAAAAGTTTTTAGAATACTCTCCCTTAGTAATTTTATTAAGAGCTATTAATTGAGTTGAAGTATAATTTCCATTAACTTTTTTATTGTCTAATAATTCTTTTAAATTGTCCTTAGCTTGGGATAAAGTCTTGATTCTTTTTTCATAAGCTAAATTTTCATTTAAAAGATTATCTTTATATGGAATAATTACCTTTTGAATTTCAGAAGTTTTAAATTCTTTTAGCCTATTAAAACTGTCTTGATACATCTGTTCTGTGGCATTTAATCTATTATGTAAAATGTAGATACTCTTATTATGCTTTTCATCAAGATTATTTTTTATAAAGTAGTCATATAATCTCTTAGAGTTTTCATAATCAACTACCACTTGAATATGATTTTTAATCTCAGTTTTTATATCAGGATTCTTAGGTTCTCTCTCTCTGATTAATGATTTTAAAACCTCTTTTTCAAGCTTAGTATTTCCATCAATTTTCTCTAAAAGACTAGATTTTTTGTCAGGATTTTTTTCAAGTTCTCTATTAATCAAATCAGCTTCTTTTTCAAACTTTTCTTTTTGCAGTATAAAATTATCAAGTTGTTTTTTATTAGCTGCCATCTCATCAGTCAAATTATAAATAGCAAGTTCTTTGTCTTTATTCTTTAATTCTTTGATTTTCTCATCTAAAAATAAAAGATTTTGACCGATACCTTCAATTCTATATTTACTTAAAATTTGTACAGAATGATGAGAATTATCTTGATGTTCCAACTCACATAATCTGTATTTAAGTTCGTGAAGAGATTTATTTGCGTACTTGATTCTAATTGATTCTTGATTTTCTTGATTTTTTTCTTCTTTGATTTCTCTTGATTTTGCTTCAAATTTAACATTATAATGTTCTTTTAAATGAGATTTATAAAGAGAAATTTCAGTTTCCTTATCCCTATGAAGTTGAGCTAAAATCCTATTATACTTAGGTGTTAAAGTATGCTCGTGAGCTATCTCTAAAATAGAAGCTTGAAGCTCTTTTTGTCTATTAAGAAGAGTTTCATTTGTTGGATAAGCTATAAGAGAAGCTTCCACAACTCTTAGGTTATAAAGTTCTTTATTTAATTTTCCATGACTTATAATATTAAGGGTCTGTCTTTTTAAAGCTCCCTCATCTTTTTTCTCTAGGTTTTCAATTCTTTTTACAAGCTCTTCTTGACTAGGAACTATCTTATTTTTTCTGATTTCATAGTCTCTTATTTTTTGAGCTTTAATCTCTTTAGCCTTGTTATATTTATCAACTTCAGATTTTTCTTCAGGAGAAAGATGGATATATCCAACTTTTTTTAATTTTCTTACAACTTTTTTAGGTAAATTTATGGCTTCTCTATCAAGAAGTTCAGCCTTTTCAAAGTCTTCATTTTTTAAAGCTTCCTCTTTTCTATCTTTAAGACTTCTACAGTCTATTCTTTCTTCAAATCCATATTTTTCTAAAACTAAATTAGCTTCAACTTCCCAAGATTTTCTAAGTTCTAAAAGTCTATCTTTTTTCTGCCAAGCTCTATCCTTTTTAGCTCCTCCAAGTTCCGCATTTTTAGGATTAGACCTTTTAAAAAAAAGCTCTATATCTCTATTAACTCCGTCTATTTTTCTTTCTGAAAACATAAGATGACAATGAAGATTTTTAGCATTAGTTTCTTTGTTGTAAGATTCGTGAATAGCAAAAGAATAAGGATAGTCTGTACCTATCTCTTTTTTTACAAAGTTTTGGATAACTTCAACAGCTTGAGAACTATTTAATTCATTTGGAATCATAATCTCAAGTTCACGATAAACAACAGAATTAACCCTCTCACAATAATCAGCAGTTTCCCAAAATTTAACGGCAAGGTTATCATCACAAATAGAAGAAATAGTTTCAAAATTTCCATTCTCCTTATATATCAAATCTTCCTTAGTTTTATAATTTTTTTCACGAAGGATATATAGTGCGTGATTTTTTGCATATCCAATTTTACCTTTTTTATAATGCAATCTATATTCAGCCATAAAATCCTCCTCCAAAAAGTACTACATATTTTATAGGTTAATAACCTCATATTTTTTAATTTTTCAAAATAGCGATAGCTTTTTGAAAAACACTGTGGCATTTCTCGAAAGAGAAATGCGTAAGCAGTGCCTTTTCTATTTTTTAAAATCGCTCGTGAGCGATTTTAAGCTCCTTTAGGAGTAATAGAAAAGGACTATCTTTTGCCTTTAAATCTTTTGTTTACTGTAAATATTTTTTGTGTCTAGGTATTGATTTTTTAGTAGTTTATGTAGTATAATTGTTTTATTAAAGTACTACATATTTTATTATATAATATGTATAACTTTTTTTCAATATTTTTTTGATTTTGATGAAGGAGGAGATTTAGTATGAAAAAAAATAAGTTATTATTACTCACAGTCTTTTTAATTTTAGCAACAGGAGCTATGGCAAGTTCTACTAATATGCCTTGGGAAGGACCTCTTGATAAATTACTAAAATCTTTAACAGGTCCAGTTGCTAGAACTGTTATAATTTTAGCTTTAGCAGGAACTGGAGGAACTTTAGCCTTTGGAGAAACTCCTTCAGCAATTAAAAGAATGTTACAAATAGTTTTTGGAGCTACAATTATATTTGCAGCAGGGTCTTGGGGTCCGACTTTCTTTGGATTTACTGGTTCAGCACTACTATAAAAGAAAAAAGAGAGGTTAAAGATTATGGACTTAACAAGAAATTTTAGAGGAAAACTCTTTGGTAAAAGAGGAGAAGAACTTAATAATACTCCTCACACAGGAATGGATATGTATTTTAAACTAGCCAAGTCCGTGAGGAACTGGCAACTAGCTTTTATAATAAATTCAATTTTTCTTTTAATAATACTTGGACATAATATTTATTTAACCACTTCTATTACAAAAGTACCTTATGTAATTGAGGTTGAAAAATCTTCAGGGGTAATTTCAAATATAGGAGACATCAGAAAAATTAAATATATTCCAAATGATAAAAATATTTTTGCTACTTTAGGAAGACATATAATCGCTACAAGGTCTATCCCTTTAGACCAAGTTAGATATGGAAGAGATATTCAGGAACAATATTACTTCTTAAATAAAGTAACTCAGCAAAAATTATTAGAGTATATCACTAAAGATAATGTAGAAGAAAAAATGAAGAGAAAAGAAAGCCGTGATGTATCTATAACTTCTATATTAAAAATGCAGGAGAACACTTACCAAGTAAGATGGACAGAAAATAATTACAATGATACTGGAAATATATATTCTACAGTTCCAATGGTTGGAATGTTCACAGTTGAGTATATAACTCCTCAGACTGAAGATATGTTAATGGTAAATTCTTTGGGAATAATTATAACAGATTTTTCTTACTCACAAGAGATGTAACATGAAGGAGGATTTATGAGAAAACTTTTAATGAGTGCATTTATTTTAGCAGCAACAATATCATATGGAGCAGTTGAAGTTGAATATGAAGATTTTTCTTCCAAAGAGCCTATAATTCAGCAGGGACTAAGACAGGCTAAAGAAAACATAAAAACAACTTTTGTATATAACGAAAATGATATGTATAGAATTTATGCTAGAGCAGGATTTATAACAACTATTTACTTGAATCCTGATGAAAAAGTTATATACCTTGCAGGAGGAGATACAGCAAGATGGGTTATAGATGTTGGAAGTACAGGTTCTAACAAAGGACAACAACAAATAGTAGCGGTAAAGCCTTTCTTCCCAAGTATAAAAACTAACTTAGTTGTAAATACTGACAAGAGAAGCTATAATTTCTTCCTTCATTCAGCAAAGGATTGGTATAATCCAGCGGTAACTTTTGTTTATCCACAAGATGAAAAATTAGCAAAGTTACAAGTGATGGAAATGGAAGAACAATCAACACCTATAAATATAGAAAATCTTCACTATGATTATAAATGGAAAAAAACAAAAGATAAATGGTGTCCTGAACAAGTTTTTGATGATGGAAAGCAAACTTTTATCTTAATGCCTGAAAAAGTTAATTCAGATAGCCTTCCAGTTTTACTAATAAGAGATGAACAAACAGGAAAATCAGCAATAGTTAGACACAGATATAATCCTCATACTCGTTTCTTTGTAGTAGACAGATTATTTGAACAGGGAATCCTACAATATGGAAAGAAAACAATAGAGATTAAAAGAAAAGGAAGTTTCATAAAAAATCCTAAAGACTATTACCCAGTAAGATAGGTGATTTCTATGTTTAAAAATAATCAAACTGATAACAAACAAGAAGAAACAAAAACTCAAGACATAAAAAATAAATATTACCAAGGAAAACATCTTAATAAAAAACTTTATAAAATATGCTTTATAACAATAATTCTTTTCATAGTGTACAACATCTTTAAAGCCCCTACACCTTCGCCAACACCACAAAAAGAATCCAAATCTACAACAGAAGAAACTACAGTAAAAGAAAATCCATTTAATAAAACTTACAAAGAAGTAAAAGATATAGAATTAAAAGATAGTTACCAAAATAATGGCCAACAAAATAGCCCTCAAACTACATACAATGAAGCTCTAGCAATGGAGCAGGAGCAAAAGATGGAAAAGCTTAGAAAATTAGAGGAGGAAGCAGAACAGGCTAAAAGAAGTGCTATTTCTTTTCAAATTTACAATGCAGAACCTCAAAATCAACAGCAAGTAGTAGCTCAAAATGCTTATGTAGATTATGACCAAAATAGAAATGGCTCTAAAAAAAGTTTTTTAATGAATGAAGAAAGCCAAAGCTTTTATTCAAGTGCAACAATTATAGACCCTATTTCTCCTTATGAATTAAAAGCAGGAGACTTTATACCTGCAATAGTTGAAACAGCTATGAACTCAGACATTTATGGAAAAGTAGTAGTCGCAAAAGTTACTCAAAATATCTATGATACAGTAACAGGAAAATACTTATTAATTCCACAAGGAACAACTCTAACTGGTGTCTATGATAGTAATATTACTTGGGGTCAAGAAAGACTTTTAGTTGTATGGCAAAGATTAAGATTCCCTAATGGAAGTAGTATAAGACTTGATAATATGCAAGGAGTAGATATGATAGGTCAAGCAGGACTTAAAGGTAAAGTTAATAATCACTTTGCAACTTTACTTAAAGGAGTACTTTTATCTTCAGCTATGGGAGCAACAGCAGCCATAGTTACAGATGACAGTGATGATGACTGGAAATCTTCAGCAGGAGAAGGAGCAGGACTTGCAGTTATTCAAATAGGAGATAAATTTACAACTAAAGCTTTAGATAGACAACCAACAATAGAAATTAAAACAGGAGAGAGATTTAATGTAATGGTTCATTCTGATTTAATATTAAAGCCATATAAAAAGAGGTAATCGCCTATGAAATTAAATCCCAAAAAGAAAAAATCTTTAATAATTTTTGCAGCAACTTTTTTAATAGCTTTTTGGGGAGCTACCCAAACATTTGCAAAATATACAGGCTATGCAACTGATTTAGGAAATCCTTTCCTTATTATAGGTGGAGTTCCTGTATATTTTCCTTTAAATTATATTTTTTGGAGCAGCAAATATCAAGAGGTCGCACCCCTTGCAAATAGTAAAGCAAGTTCAGTTTTAATTTTTACATTAAGCCTCGGAATCCTTATTTTAATGGCTATGAATAGAACTAAGGAAAAAGTTACCGCTTATGGAAGTGCAGAATTTGCAAGTTTAAGAGATATAGAAGAAATGAATCTTATTCCTAAAAAGGAAGATATTTTAAAAAATTATGAGAAAGAAAAAATGTTAGAAACCTATGATAAAACCATTATTGAAAGGGAACTCACAGAAGCGGAAAAAAATTCCAAAATAAATTTAAAAAAATTAAAAGAAGAGGAGTTCTTTGAAGATGGAGTTGTCTTAGGAAAAGATAGCAAAGGAAATGTTCTTTTAGACAATCAACCGGGGCATATACTTCTTGCAGCTCAAACAGGTTCAGGAAAAGGAGTAGGAAATGTTCTTCCAACTTTATGGACTTGGAAAAGCTCAACTTTAGTAAATGATATAAAGGGAGAGAACTGGCAATATACAGCAGCTTATAGAAAGTCCATAGGACACAAGGTTTTAAAATTTGAAGCCACAAATATAAATAGCTGCCACTATAATCCAATGGCAGAAATTAGAAAGGGAACTATCTATGAATGGCAGGAAGCAAGAAATATAGCAGATATTATAATTTCTCCTGATAAACAAAAAGACCCTTTCTTCGGACCGACTGGAATGAACTTTTTAACAGGTGTAATTCTCCATACTTTATATATGGTTGATAAAAGATGTGCCAATTTAACAGATGTTTATAGGTTTTTATCTACTCCTAATTTAACGATAGAAGAGAAATTAAATAAGATGATAACAGGAGAACACAACAGAGGAGAAAATGAGAATCTTTTTTCTGAAATTTATAGAGAAGTTATAAGGGATAAAGATAATAATCCAAGTCCTAGAACACACCCAACAGTGAGCCGTATAGGAGCTGATATGTTAGGTAGAGCTGATAAAGAAAGGTCAGGAGTAATTTCAACAGCTAAAACAGAGCTAGAAATTTTTGCTGACCCTGTAATTTCAAGAAATGTTGAAGATAGTGATTTTCATATAAGGGATTTAATGAATTATGAAGTTCCTGTAGACTTATATTTTGTAACTCCTCCAAAGTCAATAGGGATTACAGCAGTTTTAATGAAACTTCTTATAAATCAAATAATTTTCATTTTAACTGAAGAAATGGATATAAAAGAAACAGGAGTTAATGAAAATTATAAACACAAGCTGCTTTTACTAATTGATGAGTTCCCTGCTATTGGAAGAATAGATTTACTTCATAAAGCTTTAGCTTATGTCAGAGGTTATGGAATGAAAGTATTTCTTATAACTCAGGATTTAAAACAGCTTAATGATATTTATGGAGAAAATAACTCTATTTTAAATAACTGTAGGATTCAAATATATTTTACTCCTTCAGACGATAAAACAACTAGATACATAGAAGAAAAGCTTGGAAAAACATCAGTTAAAGGAGCAAAAAATATCTCTTGGAAAGGAATAAAATGGTTATCCGATTGGAATATTAGCCAAAGTTATATTGGAAGGTCTCTTATGACTTTCTCTGAGATTCAACAGCTTCCTGATGAAAATAGCTTGATTTTTATAACAGGAAGAAAGCCTATAAAAGGTATAAAAATAAGATGGTTCAAAGAGGAAAAATATCAGAACAGATATAAAAGAGCAGAAAAACTTACACAGAGCGACAGCCTGTAGAACAGGAGGTAAATATGGATATTACAGAAAAAAATGAATTAATGGAAAATACAGAGCAAATATCAGAATCTACTAAGAAAAAAAGAGGAACTAGAATAGAGCAGATTCAAGCTCGTCAAGTTGCTTTGCAAAAGGAATTACAAGAAGTTAGAAAAAAAGAAAATGAATATAAAAATAAAGAAGCTTTAAAAATATGGAAGAAAATTAAATATCTTTTCATAGATAGTGATATTCTTCCAAAAATTTCAGATAAAGACTTTGTAGATGAGATAGGAGAAAAAATAGCAAAAATTGTTGAAGAATACAAACCTAAAAAAGAAGAAGTAGAAAACAATGGATAACGAACTTATAAGTATTCTCAATATCTCGCTAGGTCTTGAAGTTGTAAATTATCTAAATGATGATGATGTAATAGAAATTTATCTGAATGATGATAAAAAACTTTGGATAGATACTTTATCTGAAGGAAGAAAATTTACAGGAATAGAAGTAAATTCACAGGATTCTAAAAATGTAATTCTTTTAGTAGCAAGTTATATAAATACTGAAGTAAACGAACTTAAACCTATAGTTACAGCAGAACTACCAGTTTCAGGGAATAGATTTGAAGGCTCTATTCCTCCTGTAGTTCAGAATCCAACTTTTAACATAAGAAAAAAAGCTATAAGAATTTTTTCTTTAGAAGAGTATGTTGAAAAAGGTTCTTTAACTGAAAGGCAATATGAAGCTATATGTAAAGCTGTAAAAGACAGAAAAAATATACTTGTTTCAGGTGGAACTTCTTCAGGAAAAACAACTCTTTGTAATGCCATAATAGCTGAGATTTCAAAATATGATGATAGAGTTGTAATTATAGAAGATACTCAAGAATTACAGTGTTCTTGTAGTGATAAAGTAAATCTAAGAACTTCAGATACTGTTAATATGAGAGACCTTTTAAAATCAACTTTAAGAAGAAGACCTGACCGCATAATAATTGGAGAAATTAGAGATGGAGCAGCTTTGAATCTATTAAAGGCTTGGAACACAGGACACCCCGGCGGAATTTCTACAATTCACGCAAATAGCTGTTTAGAAGCTTTAGAACAGTTAGAAAGTTATATTTCTGAAGTTTCTTTGCAGCCACAACAAAGGACAATATCAAAAGCAGTAAATCTAGTTATTAATATTAAAAAAGAGGGATTAAAAAGAGTAGTATCTCAAATTATAGAAGTTATAGGATTAGATGAAAGAGGAAATTATGAGATTAGAGAGATTTAAAAGTTTAGTCCTATAACTTTATTATAAAAAAGGAGTGTGCTTATGGACTTTAAACAACCTATAAATAAAGCTCTTACAACAGATATAACAGTGGCAGGAGGAGCTAAAATTCCTGTTATTTTAAATGGAACTTTAGGTGCTATATCTCTTTTGGTTTTTTATAATTTATTTTTGTTAGGCTTTTTTATCATAATCCATTTTGCAATAGTTTATCTAACTAAAAAAGATTCTAAATTCTTTGAATGTTTTATAAATTATTTAAAATATGAAGATAGATACGACAGCTAAAAGTGAGGTTAATTATGTTTAAAGAATACGAGACTAAAACAAGACAAAGATTAGAGTTTTTACTTCCTTGGTCTTATATAGAAGAGGAATCTATAATTTTAAATAAAAATGGTTCTCTACAATCAACCTTTACTTTTAGAGGTCAAGATTTAGATTCCTGTACAAATGATGAACTTACAGTTATGTCAGAAAGATTTAACAATGTATTTAAAAGATTAAAAAATAATTGGGCTATATCAGTAGATACAGTAAGAAGTAAAAGTAAAAAATATAATAGAAAATCAGGAATCAAGAAAATTCCTACTTTTATACTTGAAACAGAAAGAGAATCTTTCTTTAAATCAGGTCATCATTTTGAAAATACTTATTATTTAACTTTCATTTATTTTCTTCCAACAGACAAGATGAAAAAGCTAACTAAGTTGGGTATTAAAAAAGATGAGGTAGAAAAGGATATTCTTTCAGACTTTCAGGAGGATTTAAAGTTTTATAAAAGAGAGTTGGAGGAAATATACGGACTATTAAATTCCGCACTCTGTAGCATTAAACTTCTTTCATCACAAGAAATGATTTCTTTTTACCATTCTTGTGTGAATGATACAAAGCTTCCTATCTCTGTTCCCCAATATAACTGTCTTATAGACAATTATATTTGTAATTCTCCTCTTGTTGGAGGATTAGAACCAAAGTTAGGAGAAAATTTTATAAAAGTAATATCAATAAGAAACTTTCCGTCAGAAAGTGTTCCTTGTCTTTTAGATAAACTTAATAGAACTAATATAGAATATCGTTGGAACTCAAGATATATAGCTTTAGATAAGATGGAAGCTAATAAAAGCTATGATTGGTACACAAAGGAATGGAGCAAAAAGAAAAGTTCTTTAAAAAGCTTAACAAAAGAGATTCTTTTCAAAGAAAGAAAAGATGATGATGATTATGCCATTATTCAACTTGATGAAATTAGAAGAGATAAGATTAAAATAGAAGCTGATTTAGTAGGGCTTGGATATTATACAGTAGCAATCATAATAGAAGACAAAGCTTTTGAAGAAGCAGATAGAAAAGCTTTAGAAATTAAAACTTTATTCAATTCACTAGGATTTACAGCAGAAATTGAAGAAGTTAATACCTTAGATTCTTTTATAGGTAGTATTCCGGGGAATGTGGCTTGTAATTGCCGTAGACCTCCACTTAATTCAATAAGTCTTGTGCATTTATTACCTGTATCAAGTGTTTGGGCAGGAAATGAATATAACAATCATTTAAAAGAACCTGCTCTTATTTATACTCAGACATCAGGAAATACACCATTTAGATTAAACTTACATTACAATGATGTTGGACATACTTTAATAGTCGGACCGACTGGAACAGGAAAGTCAGTTTTACTTGCAACCATTGAAGCTCACTTTGCAAAATATACTAATGCTCAAGTATTTTCTTTTGATAAAGGAGGTTCTTCAAGAGTTCTTACAGTGGCAAGTGGTGGTAAATTCTATGACCTTGGAGCAGGTAATATAAGATTTCAACCTCTAAGAAACTGTGATTCTAATATGGAATGGTGTCAACAGTGGATAGAAGATATTCTAACTATAAATGAGGAGTTACCTTTAAATCCTACTAAAAAACATTACATCACTGAAGCTTTAAAAGCAGTTGCTAATCTTCCACTAGAAAGAAGAACTTTATCAGCTTTTGTAAGTTTTATAGGTGGACAGGATAATCTTATGAAACAGGCACTTTCTCAGTATGCAGGAAATGGAATCTATGCAAAATACTTTGATGGAAACCAAGATTTTATAGAAGAATCTGATTTTATAACTTTTGAAATGGAAGAGATTTTAAATGTTAATAAAGCAGTAGTTCCTACTCTTTCTTATCTTTTCCATAGAATAGAAACCGAAAAATTAAATGGTAAACCAACTCTTTTAGCACTTGACGAATGTTGGATTTTTTTATCTCATAAGACTTTTGCCCCTAAAATTAGAGAATGGCTTAAAGTTCTAAGAAAGAGAAATGCTTCAGTAGTTTTTGCAACTCAATCTTTATCAGATGTGGCAAATTCAGAGATTTTAAGTGCAATTTTGGATTCCTGCTATTCAAGAATTTATTTAGCGAATCCAACAGCTTCAGAACAAAGAGAACTTTATAAAACTTTTGGATTAAATGATAGAGAAATAGAAATTATAAAGTACTCTACTCCAAAAAGACAATATTACTTTAAAAGTGTAGAAGGAAATAGACTTTTTGAATTAGGATTAAGTCCTTTGGAACTTTCCTATGTGGCAGCTTCTTCATATGAAGACCAAGAGAAATGCAAGGAACTAGCTTCTTTAAGCACTGAAGAATTTAATAAAGAGTGGCTAAAGTATAAAGGCTTTGATGGAGAACTTTATATAGAAAATGTTAAAAGACTTATGGAAAAAGAAAGAGAGGAGAGAAAATGAAAAAACTTTTATTGATGGGATTTTTAATATCCGCAGCAGTTTATGGAGAAGATTTTCAAGTACAAACAATAGGAGTAGCAGGAAAATATTATCAATCTTTTTATAAATCAGATGAAAAAATAATTCCTGTTCCCCTTATCAACCTTAACTATAATAGATTCTTTTTAAATGGAGTAAAAGCAGGATTTACATTATATGAAGAGGAAGATTTTAAATTTTCAGCTATAATTGACCCTTTAGGAGGATATTTTGATGGCTTTACTGTAAAAGCAAAAGATATGGATAAAGGATATGAAAAAATAGAAGATAGAGATTCTAAATTTATGTATGGTTTAAATCTTGATTTTAATCTTTCAGAAAATGTATTTGGTAATATCAATTATATGTTTGGAGAAGAAGGAGACAAAGGAGAAGCTTATCTTACTTATGTAGGTTATATTACAGATAGACTTGTAATTCTTCCAAGTATTAGTGCTAAATACTATTCAGATGATTTTGTAGATTATTATGTTGGAGTTACAAAAAAAGAAGTTTTAGAAAACGAAAAAATAAAAAAAGAATATAAAGGAGATAATTCTTTTAGTTTAGGAGCTTCCATCACAGCGGAATACTCAATAACAGAACAATTTATTGTATCAGTTTTTACAGGATATGAATATTTTGATGAGAAAATATCAGATTCTCCTCTAGTTGATAAAGATAATCAAGTTTATTATGGAGTAGGCTTTAGATATAGTTTCTAAATCTAAAATTGTAGGGGTGTTGTATGAGAGATGAAAGCATAGTTTATAAAAATATAGAAGATATTTTAAGTACTGATAAAAATATATTAGAGAGAGCTATGTGTCTTAATGATTTTTGTAAGAACTTGGAAGGAGAAAGTGAAAAGAAAAAATATTTAACTTGTTTTTTTAAAAGTTTAGATTGTCATTTAGGTTCTATGTATATTCCTAATCTATTTGATGATACAGAAGATGAAAAAAGAAAATTTATAATTTTTACCAATGATGAAGCAGAAATAGCTTATTTTTTTACTAAATGTATGAACAGTAAAAAAGAAAAAAGATGTTCTACTATTTTAAAAAATATGCAGAACCTATCTCAAAATATTTTAGATAGATTTGAACCTTTAAAAGATAATAACCTTTCCATTAAAAAAGATGTGAAAGAAATTTTAGACTTTCTTGAAAAAAAGTATAACCTTCATAGAAGAATCTTTAAAAATGAATCTACAACATTATCCCTACTAAATTATAAAGATAAATTTCCTGATGAAGAAAATTTTAATAAAAATATAATAACTTATGATGTACCTAGACATTGTTTCTTGTTTTATGAAAAAGATATAAGAAAAACCTTACTAATTAAAATTTCCTATATTATATGCCTTGCTTTAATTAATAAAACAAGAAGTATTCCTGAACCTATAAAGGAAAAATTAAAAACTTTAGGATTTGAAGATTTTAATAATTATTCTTTTGAAGAACAATTTAAAGTTTTAAAAGAGCTATTAGTAATAGGTCTTTCTTATGAAATCCCCTTAGAAGATGACATACCTTTAAAAATTAAAAAGGAATACAACTCTTTATTTTTGTCTATATACAATATATTGTAATTAAAAAAAATACTAGCACTATATATTGTACAGGAGGTTTAAATGAAACTAATCATAGCAGAAAAACCAAGCCTTGCAAGAACAATAGCAAAAGCCCTTGGAAAATATAAAAGCCATACAGAAGAAGATAGAACAGGTTACTTAGAAAATGATGATTATATTATAACTTGGGCTTTTGGACATCTTTATACTTTAAAAGATGTAAATGATTATCTTGGTAAAAAGACTTTATGGAAAGATATTCCAATTCCTTTTATACCAAGTCTTTTTGAGTATAAAGTGAGACTTAATAAATCTAAAGAAACTGATGAAGTAGCAAAGAAACAGATAAAAATAATAGAATCTTTTTTAAAAAGAGAAGACATTACTGAAGTTATCCACTGTGGGGATTCAGACAGAGAGGGTCAAATAATAGTGGATATACTTCTTAACCTTTTAAATAATAAAAAAGATGTTAAAAGACTTTGGCTGCCTGAACAGACTGAAGAAACTATAAGAAAAGGACTAAAGAATTTAAAGGAAAACTCTTCCTATGAGAATCTAAAGATGGAAGGTCTTACTAGAAGTTATATGGACTGGATTCTTGGAATAAATCTAACTATTTTCTTAAGCTTAAAAGCAGGAGAAAAATTAACAGTTGGAAGAGTTTTAATCCCTATCCTAAAATTTATCTATGATAGAGATATGAAGATTAAGAATTTTAAACCTGAAACTTATTTTGAACTTCAGAGTAAAGGGAAAAAAGATGATGTGGATTTTATTCTTACAGTAAGAGAAAAATATGAAGATTCTGAGAAGGCAGCAGAAAAAGCTAAAACTCTTAATCTTTCAAAAGGAATAGTTAAAGAAATAGAAAAGACTGAAAAAAGAAAATATCCAAGTAAACTATTTTCTTTATCAAAGCTTCAAAAATTCCTATCTGAAAAATATAAGATAAACTTTGAATCATCTATGAAAAGTATTCAAAGACTTTATGAGGGAGGATATATTACTTATCCTAGAACCAGTACAGAATATTTAGCAGAAACAGAGAAAGAAAAAATTCAAGAGATACTTTCAAAGATTCCTGATATTGATTTAGAATTTAAGGATTCCAAAAAAATATTTGATAGTTCCAAAGTGGAGAGCCACAGTGCCATCACGATAACTACAAAGATTCCTGATATTGATTCTTTTTCTGAAGAGCTTGATAAAACCATTTATAAAGCGATATTTAATAGATTTATAAGCAACTTTTTAAAAGAAGATACTGTCCTTTCTGAAACATCTGTAAAAATATTAGTTGCTGATGAAGAATTTACTTTAAAGGGAGAAACTATAATTAATGAGGGATTTTTAAAATATGAACCTCAAAAAATAGAGAATAAGCTTCCAAATTTTACTCTTAATGAAGAGTTTGATGTGAACTTTGAGGTCTTAGAAAAACAAACTAAAGCTCCTAACCACGCAACAGAAAGCGAATTAGAAAGCTTCTTAGAAAATCCATTTAGAAATGAAAAGACAACTGAGGAAGAAGAATATAAGGCTATTTTATCAGGAACACAAATAGGAACTACAGCAACTAGAACAGAGATTGTATCTAAAGCCATAGCTTATAACTATTTCTCAAGAAAAAATGGAAGCTATTACCTAGAACCACTTGGAGAAAGAATCGTTGATGTTTTGGATAAATTAAAAGTTAATCTTTATAAAGATAGAACAGTTGAATTTTCTATATTCTTGAAAAAAGTTAATAAAAATGAAATTACTTCTCAGGAAGTTATAGAAGATGTAAAAAAAGAACTTTTAGAAATCTTTAAAACTGATGTGGAGATAGAAAAAAAAGCTCCTCCTGAAAAAGAATCTTTTGGTAAATGCCCAGTATGTAAAAAGGATATATACAAGGGTAATACGAAGAGTGGAAAAGTAAGCTACTATTGTTCAGGCTATAAAGATGGCTGCACTTTTGCCCTTTATAATGAAATGAAGCATTTCAGTAATGTTTTAAAAATAAATGATAGTAAAGCTAAAAAACTTATAGAAGGTAAAGAGGTTCTATTTAAGCTAAAGAGTTCTAAAGGAAATGAATATGAAGCATATTTAAAACTAAAAATGAATGGAAAATATATAAACTTTGAACAGACTAGATTTAAGGAAAAGAAGGGAGGAAACTAATTATGAAAAAGAAATTTTTTTTAATAGCAGCTTTAATATCCTTATCTTTAAGTACTCCTACATTTAGTTTATTTGGAGGTGGAGGAAGTAGTGGAATAGGGAAACTTGTGGGAATAGTTACTAAAATTTCTGATACTCAAATTCAAATGCAGCTAGAGCAGATTCAACAAGGGCTTAACCAACTTGAAATGCTTAGTAATCAAATGAAAAATATGGCAAATATTGATGGAGTTTTAGCAACAAGCCAACTTACAGGGCTTCAACAGGCTTTCCAATCTATGCTTAATATTCAAAATAATATGACATCTCAAATAAATAATTATAAAGATTTTCAGACAAGCTTCAAACAAATCTATACAGACTTTAAAGATTTTAAAAATTTAACACCTGATGATTATTTATTCCAAGCTAATAAAATTCTTACTCAAACAAGAAATATAGCTGAAGATTCTATGAAAACAGCAGGGGTTGTAAATGCTGATAAACTAATGAATGACGCACAAAGAGTAAGAGCTTTAATGAGTAGAACCAATAGTCTTGAAGGTCAAAAAGCAGTTCTTCAAGCAGGTGTAGGAATGGCAGCAATGCAGTATGAAGCCTTAACTGATTTAAAGCTTCTAATGTCTCAGAGCCTTAATGCTCAAAATGCTTATGTTATGAAGCAGGTTCAAGAAGAAGAGCTTACAAGACAAGAATTTGAAGCAGGTCGTGGAGTAGAACCTAATATAAATAATAAAAGTTCAGGAGTTTTCAAACTTATAAACAAATAACAGGAGGACAAATTTATGAAAAAAATTATTTTAATACTTTCTTTACTAACATTAATGGCAGGTTGTGGAGATTCTGAATATGGTTCAAAAAGAGCAAAAGAAAAATTCATAGAAAAGGTTGTAGCTGAGAGAAAGCAAGAAGTTTATACATCTTATGAAGAATATACAAGAATCATTAATGACTTAGCTTTAAAAGCAGACCAAGGAGATAAAAAAGCTAAAAAGGAATATGAAGAATGGGGCGACATAGTTTTAAAAGTAACTGATGGAGCAGGAATAGAACCTGATTTAAGAGGAAAAAGCTCAGGTGTATTTGATTTAATTAATAAGTAGAAGGTGGTACTTATGGGAGCTGAAGTAGTTGTTGATAAAGTAAAAGAAATAGCAACTTTGACAGACATTATGCAAATGTTCGTTGATAAATTAAAAGTTCTTCCTCAGAACTTAGAGAACCACGCATTAAAGCTTTTAATGGTCTTAACTATTTTAGATATTACTTATCAAGTATTTAATGTTGAAGAAATAGATTGGACTAAATGGCTCACAAGAAAAATAATGAGAGTTGGACTTTTAATGTGGATAATCAAAGAATGGGATTGGCTTTTAAGAGAGATTGCTACAGGATTTATAAGAATAGGAGAAATAGGATTCGGAGGTAATATAAAAAATTGTGTCTATATAGATAACCCAAGCAAACTTATAAGTAAAGCTAATGATATAGGAGATACAATTTTAAAAGCAACTTCAATGGTTTCCCCTAGAACTTGGGCAAATTTGATACTATGGGCTTTTTTGATGGTAGGATTCTTTTTTATAGCCTTTTCTATCATAATTATTTGGATTGAATTTTATATGCTTACAGGAATAGGCATAATGTTTATTCCTTTTGGAACTTTAAAAGTTGGAGAAAACTATTTTTTAAATGTGTGTAAATTAGTTGTTGGGTCAGGTATCAAGCTTTGTGTTTTAAACACTATGATACTGCTCATAGAACCGATTATAGAAAAAATAACAGTTACTAAAGGTCTTGGAACTGGTGGATTTTGCTATGTTATAACAGTGGTTATGATTCTTGCCTATATGACCTTAAAGATTCCTGATATGGCAGCAGCTTTTCTTTCAGGTACTCCGGGAATGAACGCAGCAGCAGCTATAAGCACAGGAATGGCAGCAGTAGGTCTTACTTTAGGTGGTCTTAAATCTGTTGTTAATACAGTGAACGCAGGAAAAGGAGGAGTTCTTGGAGCTAAAAAAGGTGCTGAAACTGGAAGTAGTATAGGAGGAAAAGTTGGAGGTGCTGTTGGTAGCATATTTGGTTCAGGAGGAGCAGCAGTTGGAAGTAAAATAGGAAGTGTTGTAGGTGGAACTGTAGGAGCAGGACTATATGGAACTTATTCCGCTGCCCAATTAGGAAAAAACTTTAATAAAAATGATAATAATTCAGGAGCTAAAAACTCTGTTAAAAATGCTGCTGATAAAGCAACTGAAGAAACTTCTAAAACAGCAACTAACACAGGTAGTTCAAATGATACTGGAACATCAAAATCCTCTGAAACTACAGCTAGTTCTTCTACAGATACAGGAACTACAACTTCCCCTGAAATTACAACAGAACCTTCTATTGATACTGGAAGTGAAGCAAATAGAAAACCATTTCTTAATGGAGAAGAATTAAATGAAACTAAAGGATAAGAAACCAATACTAATAATTGGGGCTTTAATAGGCTTTTTAAGCTATTTATACTCAATAAAGGAGAATTATATAATAAACCCTTCTGAAAGCTTACCAAGGGGGATATACAAGCTATATCCCCCTACTGATATAAAGAAGGGAGATATAGTAGTTTTTGAAATATCTGAGGACTTACAGAACTATATGAAGCAGCGAGGATATATTTTAAGTAATGTTACAACTCTTATGAAAAAAGTTGCCGCCTTTTCAAATGATACTATAGAAATTAAAAATCAGGAAATTTTTATAAATAATATTTCGTGGGGTAAAATTTATGAATTTGATTCAAAATATAGACCTCTTAGAAAGCTAGAAAGTGAAAACTTGATAGTAAAAAAAAATGAGTTTTTTGCTTTGTCAACTGTCGATAAAAGCTTTGATAGCAGGTACTTTGGAGCAATCAAGGTGTCAAAAATTGTTGCAAAGTCAAAAATATTTTTAAAATTTTGATTGACTTTTTATATGAAAACAAGTATCATTAATATAAGATCGGG
>OGRS01000921.1_pt1 | contig 21916 bp, 23 predicted proteins | sample 1553561 | NCBI WGS metagenome assembly OGRS01 (sample SAMEA2580103, study PRJEB22360) | human gut metagenome | biome: human gut; feature: human-associated habitat; material: faeces | place: Denmark | collected 2008/2010
CTTCCAGTTCTTCTTCTGTCATTGGATTTGTCATTTTTTCAATATCTTTCTTCATGGCTTCTTCTCCTTTCTTTAATCACAGCAAGTAAACCATTCTGTTACCGCCCAGGAATTTACATGGCACTCATGGGTGAGGGTATTGACGATACCATTTCCTCCTCCAAGCACTGCTTCCAGTTCTTCTTCTGTCATTGGATTTGTCATTTTTTCAATATCTTTCTTCATATTCTGCCCTTTCTATTCACATCTTTTCATACTATTTCATTAGGCTACGTCATGTAATTTAATTTCCCCCTTTCTTTCACACAATAAATCTAAATATATTTAGTGATTCAATTACTGTGCTGGTTATGTGATTTTTATTTTCTCAGCTCCTTTCCTGTTGATGTTTATATCATACCTCAAAAAAAGAGCGATACCTATTTTGACCTTTTTCAGTATTGTTTTGACCGCAATCAGCTATTTGCCAATCCTAACTCCTCTGAAAAGGGATATTATATGATGACTAATCTGAGTTACTTTGTTTCGTTAATACCTATTAAGAGATTTTAAAATACAATATTAAAAAATGATTGTATACGATAAACCACTGGTAGCATTCCAGGCTTTATAATCTATGTAATATCGATCCCTGCACACTCAAATCTTTTAAGAAGTTCTTTATCATATCTAAAATCTCCACCAGCTTCATACAACTCACTAGATCAAAATATTTGAAGAATGCATGAACAACGGAACAAATGATACGACCAATTGCAGTGTGGAGAGAATTTCAACAAAATCTTTCTACTAGCAAAAATCCTGTATAATGAAACTTTTGGAATTCTAAAAATCTGGCATTTTCCTTATCTGTTCAATAAGTTTAATAATTGTCGGCTCAAAAAAGCAATATTATCTCATCAGAGAACACTTCGTGCATCCTGTACGAATACCAATGTACTTAAAAACCACTCACCTAATAGTATTCGCAGAAATAATTTCTATGACGCTTCTTTCTTTTGTAAGAAACTTGGAGGGTAAAATCCAGATATCCCTTTTTCAGGGTGCTGAGCGTATCCAAAATAGTATTTCTTGGGATGCATTAAAAGCTTACACTCCACCAAAAGCAGCAAGTGAAAAAAAATTGCAGAGTACACCATCTTATATGTAATTCTGAAACGAATTAGCACTATCTATCGTCCGAGTAATCAACTATCTAATCTGAATTCAGTAGAACAACTACTGTATCAGTCAAGAAGAAATATTACAAATGTTTCTGTATTATGGAAAATTCTTCTTGAGACTAATATAAAATAAAAGAAGAAGTTCTTCTCATCTTCTAGCAACATAATTATGCATAAAAACTAATCAAACAGTGTAGACGTTGCTAAATCCAGTACTACTATTAATAACATTAAGGCAGACCATCAAAACAAACATTCTGAGCCCATTCCTTTATCTAAAACATATTCTAACGGTTCTGGAAAATCATCAGAATGATACGAATTACAACTTTATCTCATCATTTGTCACAGCGTATACGGTAAATAGTTAGTACCGTGCTAGTTCAATCATATTTTGAGATAATAACCTCTGAAAAACCTTAGATTTTTTAGAGGAGGATCATCTCATGGATAAAGTTACTCACCAAGTCCGCTGCGAACAATGGACCAAGATAATCAATGAATGTCTTGCCAGTGGTATGAATAAAACAGCCTGGTGCAAGGCAAATGGTATCTCTGATAAATCTTTCTTTTATTGGCAGAGAATTCTTCGAAACGAAGCATATGCTACTGCTAAACATCTTCCAGTGCCAGTTGAGACAAAAAAAGAGACACCAGTTACTTTTGTCGAATTGAAACCCACAACTACTCCCACTATCACATGTAGTGAATTTCAGCCAGACATAATCATTCGTAAGAAAGATCTAGTGATAGAGGTATCCAATAACGCATCTGCAGAACTGCTAAAGCATCTTGGAGGAATTCTCCATGCTGAATGATGCACGTGGATTTTCAAAAATATATATAGCAACTGGATATTCAGATCTTCGAAAAGGGATCGATGGATTAGCAAATGTCATTAAGTTCCAATTTGATCTGGATCCGTTTCAAAAAGATGTTTTGTTTCTGTTTTGCGGTCGACGAACTGATCGCATTAAAGGGCTTCTATGGGAAGGTGATGGATTTCTCCTTCTATACAAGCGATTAAATCTGGGGAGCTTTCGCTGGCCAAGAAATACATCAGAAGCCCTAGCAATCACTCCAGAGCAGTATGGTATGTTGATGCAAGGACTTGAGATTGTTGCAAGAAAACCCATTAGAGAGACGCAACCAACGTTGCTATGCTGATTTGTTGTGCAAAACAGAGAAATTTATTATAGTATTTTTTTGAATAATGAGTGGCAGATAAATCTTATCCACATTCATGCGATCAGCCATATATGTTGTGAAGGGATTTTCGCAACTAACTTATCAACTAGTGGATAACTAAGAGAATTACTCTAAAAAACCTTAGGTTTTTTAAAGTTTTCCACAAGAAAACGATTCGTTATTATGCCGATAGACCTCTGGTCACAGATTGGATATTTTCCAGTATTTACGCTATAATCAAAGCAGGAAACAAAGGAGGATGTCGGTATGGCTAAGTATACAGAAGAACAACTGAATACATGTAGTAAAGAGATGCTGATCACACTTCTCCTTTCCATGCAGGATCAGATGGAACAGCTGAACCAGAACTTCGAAAAGCTAGTAGAACAGCTGTCTGTAGCTAATAATCAGCGTTACGGTCGATCATCCGAAAAGCTGTCTGTTATTGATGGCCAGATGACTTTGGATATGATTTTCAATGAAGCTGAAGCTCTTACCGAAAATCTTTACGTGGTGGAACCTACCGAAGAACAGGTGTTACCTACCAAGAAAAAGAAAACCGTAGGTAAACGTGAAGCTGATTTGAAGGGCCTTCCGGTAGAATCTATAGCTCATAAACTGACAACGGAAAAACTCACAGAGATTTTTGGCCCAAACGGATGGAAGGAACTTCCAGATGAAATCTATCATCGTGTTCGTGTCAAACCTGCTGAATACTGGGTCGAGGAACACCATGTAGGTGTCTATGCTGGCAAAGATAATCAGACTATCGTAAAAGGTGATAGACCGAAAAGCCTTTTAAGAAACAGTATAGTTACACCATCACTCGCTGCAAGTATCATGAATGCAAAGTTTACCAATGGACTTCCCATTTACAGAATCAGTCAGGAATTCCAGAGAAATGACATTCATATCTCTCGACAGGTAATGGCTAACTGGATGATTCAGTTGGCAGACAGATACCTTGGAATTGTATATGACCGACTTCATGAGCAGTTACTCGGCTATCATGTGCTCCAGGCAGATGAAACACCTGTCAAAGTCTCTAAAGATGGACGGCCAGCAAATGCAAACAGTTACATGTGGGTCTACAGGACCGGAAAGTATTACAAAAATACTCCCATCATCCTGTATGACTACCAGAAAACTCGAAGTGCAGAACATCCAGAGAGATTTCTGAAGGGATTCGAGGGTCTGGTGGTTACAGATGCCCACTCAGCATACGGTAAACTTGATCGCGAGATCAAGGAATTATCCTTTTCAGCTTGCTGGGCACATGCGAGACGCAGATTTGCTGAAGCACTTAAAGCGTTGCCAAAAGAAAAACGCGAGAATGCGTCAGACACAATAGCAGCACAGGCACTTACGCGGATTGCAGCGATATATCACCTCGATAACGAGTTATCAGATCTGTCACCTGAGGAACGCTGTACAAAGAGAAAACTGATGATCCAGCCTCTTGTAGAGGCTTATTTCTCATGGCTGAAAAACATACCGCTTGAGTCTGTTGCCTCAACAAAGACAAAATCTGGTATTCAATACAGTTTGAATCATCAAACAGCACTGTGCGTGTTCCTGGAAGATGGCGAAGTACCTCTGGATAATAATGCAACAGAAGGCTCACTTCGTAGTTTCTGCTTACACAAGCACACCTGGAAACTGATCGATACCGTTGATGGAGCAAAATCCAGTGCTATTATTTACAGCATCGTTGAGACTGCAAAAGCGAATCATCTGAATCCATTCCGATATCTTGAGCATCTGCTTGATACACTGAAGGATCATCAGGATGATACAGATCGATCATTTATTGATGATCTGCTTCCGTGGTCTCCGAAACTACCGGGAATATGCCGGGTTCAATAACTTTTGAACCTTGCCGCTCGAAAGAGCGGCTTCTATTAAATACGGTACTTATGGTTTACCGTATACGTCACAGCACAATTAAAACAGAAATTGTGTAAACTAGTTCCCGAAAGCAACGGCTAATAAGTTGTTATCTATCTCGACTTGTGTTCTTTTATAAATAAATAAAGGGAAAAGGGTCGTTTTCAACCCTTTCCCCTTTATTATTGCAGAAGAATACTTTCTCTATTTCTCTCTTATCCCTACAAAATATAGATGTTCATTACTCTGATACATCAGTAATTCTATTAACTATATTATAATTTAATGTCACAACTACCTGAAACTTATTATCCATTATTGTGTGTTGTACAATCCCCTCATATTTTTCTACAGCTGATTCGACGCTTTTTAGTCCCCATCCATGAAATCTATGATCATCTTTTGAAGTTAATAATCTCGTATTATTAATTGTAGGAATTATTTCGTTTCCATTTTCTATTTTAAAAACCAACATAGCATTAATAATTCTTATTGTTATATTAATCCACTTATTTTTATCATATATATTTTTCATACAAGCTTCAATTGCGTTATCTAACAAATTACTTAAAATCGTACAAATATCACTGGAAACTATATCGCTATTATTTGGAAACTCAACATTTATGCTTGTTTTTATATTATTGTCTTCCATTTTTTTTAGTTTACTGTTAATAATAACATCTATGACATCGTTCCCTGTCCATGTTTTTTCAAGTAATACCCTTATAGGTTCACTCAAACTTTCCAAATATGCTAAAGCAGCAATTGAATCACCATTCTGAAGATACTGATGCAAAACATTTATATGATTATTAAAATCATGATATACTTTTGCATTAGCCGAGTATGCCGCATTTAATCCTTTATAGTTTTCTTCGAGCAGGGCATTTCTCATTTCCATAAATTTAGTCATATCTTCTTCATGCTTACTTTTTTGCCATAAATAAACAGAAACCCACGACAAAATTATAATAATAGTAAAAATTCCCCAGTTAAATACGTCTGTATAATTTACAACATTTAAAGAATTATTAATGAGATACACAATTCCAACTGTCCCACCCATCGTTAATATCATGTAGTGCTTAAAAGAGTGAGTGTCAAACTTAAATTTTATAAAATGCTTTGCAAAAAGATATGTAAGAACTAATACACCTTTACATATTACCATTTGTCTGATTCTCATCATGCTGTGTGTCGTAACTACAATTTTCGAATAATCTGCATCTTGTAATATTGCTCCTACTACAGTTATGGCTAAAAAGTCGATATAATTTAGACACATAAAATAAAAGCATGAAATCAAAAATGCTTGTGAAAACTTACATTTATATAAAAAATTCACTATAATAGATATGCCAACAACACCAAATGCAACTGTAATATATGAAAATAGTTCAAAAGAATTAAAGATAACTACAAAACCAGACATTACCACTGCTGCCAATACAGTAATTAAGAACGTCTGCTTTCTCTCTTTTTTTGCTTCTAAGATAGTTCCAGCAAATCTTATCCCTATATAACCTTCCAATACAGAAGCCAATAATTCAACAAAAAAATATAATATACTCAAAGCTTATTCCCCCAATAAGAATTAATTAATTCTTTAGTCGATTGAATATGAGATCTACTGATAGGCAAGCTCTCTCCATTTTTTAATATCACCTCACCATTTTTTACCTGCATTATATGAATAATATTAACTATACACCCTCTATCTATATAAAAAAATTCTCTTCGGTTAATCTCTTCATATACCTGGGACAAGCTTTTTCTAACCTTCGATTCTCCTTCAAATGTGACTAAAACTGAGTTTTTTCCACTCTTTTGTATATATAAAATATTCTTAAGTAAAACTTTTTCCATTCGTGTCTGTGTCTGAATTGTATACACACCATTTTCTTCTAACCTGATATAGTTAAATGCATCTTCTAATGCCTGATATAATCTTGGCTTCAATTCTTGCTTAGGAATGTATCTAAAAATTGATAAAGCAAACGAATCTATCGCATATTTTAAATGGGAAGTAACAAACATTATTAATACATTAGGTAAGTATTGTTTTATCTGGGGTGCAAGTTCCATGCCATCTTTTTCTGGCATTTCTATATCTAATAAAATTAAGTCGAAATAAGAACCTTCTTGAATATCTGCTAGTAAAAATTCACCATTACCATACTCTTCAATTGTAGCTAACTCCCTTTTTTCTTGTAAGAAGTTTTCTACAACGGCCCTATTTGCCGACAATAACGATTGCTCATCATCACAAATTGCTATTTTAGTCATATTCAATCCCCTTATTCCTTTTTCTTTTATATGTTTTCATGTATTTGATATGCTATATAAATCTATGTTTCAGCAATAATTTAGCATATTAGTCATCAAAAGTAAAATATTTTTTTCTTCTTATATCATGAAAATAACACTCACTTTTATTAATAACTAATTCATATACATCACTTGTTATGTCCATTTCGCCAATATCCTTTTTAGTTCCACTATTTACATAATAGTATATACCCTCTTGATGTAATTTCACTTTGGTTATTATATCTTGGACCACCTCTGCTATTGTACTCTTATTCCCCGGTTTCCATTTTCTAATCATGCTTCTAACTTGTGATTTGTTAAGTTTAACTTTATCCGCTTTATAGAAATCTTTCGGAAAAACTTCTTCTTTACTATACCCTAATTCATTTATTACCTTGTCAAATAGCACATCATAATCAAATCCAAATTCTAAATATGCTTGGATATACAAGATTGCACAATATAAATATTTCTTATTTTTTTCCATTTCATAAAGTCCAGTTAATTTCAAAACTATTTTTCTTATACTTTCTCCCAAGGTGAGCCCAATATAAGGAAGCGTACATAGCATGATTTTAATTATTTCAATTTCAAAGCGAAATGTTTCAACATTAAATTTCACTCCTATTAATTTCTCCTTTCTATTATATACCAAATACTATATCTAACTATAAACTACTATTTTATCCTTCACAAAAATGTCCCTAATTAGTAGGATAATGTCCTTTATTCTTTTTGATATTTTCAATTCGAGGTCGTTTTTATGCTATTTGAGGACATAATATATTTCTTTAATCAAAAGTGATATAGTCAATAACTGAAAGGAGATTACCAAAAATGCTTTTCAAAACATCAAACTATCTAACAAATTATTTTATCGAAAACCACATAGTATCTCCACAAAAGAAAGAAATTTTTATTTATGGTTTTCAACTAATACTTTCAACACTAAGTTCTATGTTTACAATCTTGTTAATATCAGCTGTATTTAATATATCTTATGGAATTATATTTTTACTCTTTTTTATGCCAATTAGATTTTGTGCTGGTGGTTTTCATGCTTCAACCTATCACAAATGTTTTGTATATACAAACGGTGTATTTATTACAATGCTAATTTTTTCTAAAATTGTTTATATGTATAATCTACTACCTTATTACTTCTTACTTATTATAGCGAGTATATTGCATCTTTGGATTAATACTCCATGTAAAAATAATAAAAATCCTTTAAGCGATATATATATTCGTAAAAATAAAATACTTTCAAGAAAAATATTAGTCTTGTATTTTGTAATAATATTACTCACCTACTATTTAAAACGCTATTTATTTATATTAGAAATAAATACGATATTTTTAGTTTCTATACTGTTTATATGTGGAGACTTTGAATATATCAAATCATGAAATTAAAGAAAGGAGAAAAAAATGGCATCAGTATTAACATCTATTGCAACATTAGTTGAGAAAATTGCTAACTTGGGAGCTGGCCTTGCTTCTTATGGTGGCATGTATCAGCCACAAAAGCCAGATTGTCTTATTAAGTAGTTACACCTGATATTCGGTTACATAGTTTAAAACAACGCTTAAATCGAATTGGAAACTTGCTTTTTACAACTCAGTAACCTCTCTAACTTAAAGCATACCTCTGAGATAAAGACTTACACAGCCATATTTCCCAGAGATATGCCTTTTAATCTCGTCATGGTAAACATTCCGCTCGGATGATACACTCATTGTTAAATTAACGATACTGATTTTCTATTCAATTGATACACTTTTCTTTTATTATTGTGTTGTAACTATTATGCATGCCTACAGTACTATTCCTGGTAATACAAAACTTCACATCAACAAAGTCACTTATAATACAGTACAAAAGCGATACCGCATCGACGGAAGGAATGGAATTATATTAATCAGGAACCATTAAAAGGATGCTAGATTAACTTACGATACTCTCAGGTTAATGTCTTCCCTAAAAATGATTGTTCACATCTATCCCCAAAAACCTTAGTTATAAGGATATCTCATTACTTAATCTCGAAAAAATCCATGAATAGATGGTCTAAATGAAGTAATTCCCGACATTCGTTTTCACCCCCTTATTATAAATTCATACAACTTTATATACTATTCTACATCTCTAAAATACCGTATGCACTTCAGCAATTCTGCTGTCAATTCCTGATACAAATCTTCATCAAAGATTCCATCTACCAAAGCATTTTTAATTAAAAGTGGTCGGTACATTTCAAATATTTCCAAAATAGCATCTTCATCCCCTTGTCTTGCCCGGTATAACAATTCTTTAAAATTCATGATTTCTTTCCTCCCATTCTCTTGCGTATTTTCCGGATAGCCCAATAATATGCACCTTTACACCGTTCTTCTGGCATCTGATTCAAGATGCTCATTTCTTTAAATGTACGTTCCTCAAATACATGTTGATAGATAAGCTTTCGTTCTTCCTCCTGCAAAGAAAACATGGCTTCCATAAGGTTTATGTCCGTCATCTCATTCCACTCTGGATAAATTCCCTTGGATTCATCCAGAAGTAACTGTTCCTTTCTCTCAAGTTCTAACCGTTCCTCCAAAGAAATGTCTGTATCTGTGATTTCTTTATCCTCCAGATTCTCCTCCGCAAATAATATTTTCTGCTGCTTTTCCAGATACCGGAGTCGTCTCCCCTGGATAGATGCCAACAAATATGCCGTAAAATAGTTTCTTGTTTTAGAACCACTGTATTTTTTCTCTTCTTTCATCCTTTACCTCCGAAATTTGAAAATGAATTAGTTTCCAAATTTCTAAAGGTGGCGATCTGCAGCCAGGATAAAAAAGTAGTTTCCTTCCATGATAAAAGAAAAAGCCGAACCAGCATTCAACTAATCCGACATTTCTTCTAAACCATGCAGGATACTGCACGGAATATCTAACACTTAACGCATATCCTGCATATAAATGACTCTCTTCGTTTCCCCATAATGGAAGAATTTTTTTGATGAATCGCTACACGAATGCCTTTTCCTTGCTTGCAGCATGGGTGCTTTCCTCCTTTTACAGGTTCTAAAGCACCGCTTACTCACACTATATTGCGTTTTATCATGTGCTATAATGCGTTTCTCTTACTATCAATCTACGTTAAAATAAAACAATAAGTGAGGTGATGCGGATGGATACCGTCAAGAAAAAATTAGGCTACACGGTAAGAAGCGAAAGAGAACGGCTTGGCCTGTCACAGTCCAGTCTGGCAGAACGGGCAGGAGTTTCCACACGAACAATCTCTGATATTGAAACCTGCAATGGAAATCCAGAACTTGCTACTTTGATTCCTCTTACCCAGTATTTGAGAATTTCTATTGATTCCGTTGTTCAGGAAGATGAAGCAGATACTACCACATATCAAATCATGAAAGAGCTGCAAACCTGTTCCGAAGATGATCGCCAGATTGCCCTTCGTACATTGCGTGAACTTCTTTCTGCATTAAAAGAAAAAGAGCATTCCGATTAACTTTTTCTAACAATATCTAACCTATGAGTATATGGATAGAATCTGTGAAAAACCTTTGTCCAATCTGTGCGTTTCCTGTGGACGATAAAAAATACACAAAAAAAGAAGCATCTCAAATCTGAGTGCTTCTTTTTTGTTTATAATCGATTACGGAATATACTCATAGCATCTCTTACGCTTTTTGCTACTTCCGGAGTAATGGTTTCTAGTGATTCCTGCTGCACATCCATTACACTATTTGAATTTTGATTCGGCTCCTCTGGCTTTATGGAATGCAGGTGCATTGCTTTCGCTACTTCTTGCTTTACCATCTCCTGCATTAGAACCTGAAGAGCTTCATTGCTTAAAACAGCCCCTTCCTCTTGTCGAACATCATCTATGTAAGATACCAACGCTGAAGCGATTAAATCTGCCTTATCCTTTACAGAGTTTAGGATTTCTGTTGCCCTCACATGTGAAGGCTTTGTTTTATCAAATCCAAGTGTGAATTTATAGGGATTCTTTTTCTCCACATTTATCACACTCCTCTACATAATCTGAAACAGTCTGTCATATCCTTTGGCATTGGCAGAAATATCCTCAATAAAGGTATATTTCCCTAGACGGTCTGATTCTTCCAAGAAATGGCTCAATAGCTTTGCCCCGCCTCCAATAAATACCGTATATGCTGCTTTGGTATCTATGCCTCTTTCTCGAATACTGTTCAGCAGATCCTTTACAAAATCTTGCACCATACCTTCTGTCATACGGACTACAGCCTCTTCATAAAACTCTGTGTTTCCCTGAAGGATACTGTCAATATCACTTTCCTCTAACAAAATATCATATTCACTGTTAATCCCGGAAATAATCTTGTTATACATGGTAATCACGCCTTTTTCCATGGAATCACAGGCTTCCATATCCGGATTACCTTTCCGCATCAGAAGATAGTCTGTAGTAAATCCTCCTATATCAATTCCTACTACTTTGGGAATCTGCTGCAGCTTTTCAATCATAGTCATCATAGCCGCATAGTCCTGTGGAAATGCCATTACCTCTCCAATAGTGATATGATATGTACTACCACAGTAATTGATATCATGGATTTTCCCTTGCCTTTTAAAATATGCTTCATACCGTTCACAAAGTTCTGCATAATGCTTGGGTGGCAGCCCAATCGGAAGATCCACCTGAATGACATCCTCTGGCTGAATTTGAGGGTTTTCCTCCAGCTCTTTTACGATTGCAAATAGAGTAAGGATAAAAAACCGATCATCCTGCGTTTTATCTCTTTGATAGGGAATCCTATTTTCACTCAGCACATAATACCTTCCCTCATAGAACAGGAACTTTTCCCCTCTGGCAGGCTTTTTATCCTGAATGGTAAGCCCTGTCGTAAATACCTGGGAACAGGTTTTCATATTTCTATTGCCATGGTCTACCGCAATCCGAACTTTTTTTATCATAAAATCATCTCTCCTTTTTTCTTTATACTTCTCTTGTACGCAGAACTTCCGTACAAAGCAACTTTTTTCAAAAAAATTCTGTCTGCGGCATTTTACCACAGACAGGTGCTTTCTTCCTATACAATGATTTTTAACATTCATCTTTACCTACTATACATTTCCAGTCCTCATTCGAATTATTTCTCTTTATAAAAAATTAATCTGTTCTGCCTTTTGAGGCAAAATCTTTTTAAACAGTTCCATATAGCGTTCATATCCGGCTGAAATCAATGGACCACGAAGTGATGTTTCTGACCAAAGTAGCAGTTCTTCTTCCTCAGAATAATACGGAATATTACTAACTGTAAATTTCCCACCAAAATAATGGGGTGTACTGACTTTCAAAAAATCCTGCATATCCTGCTTTGTCGATACCAGTGGCAAACCTTCCATTTTTCGCACAAAAAAAGCCTCTACCACATCGGGTAAGAAGCCTTTCTTTAAATAAGCATTTGCTCTGCCAAATATTTGGGTTAAACACTCCAGCCTTACTTCTCTTTCTTTTTTGCTGCAAGTTGTATCCAGCACAACCTCTGCCAATGCCTTTGCATATTCAAAATCTAACATCTGTTATTCCTCCATTTTTATTTTCTGTTTCAGTTTTCCATGTACTAAATAGCGATAATCCTTTCGGGTATTTACACAAGTTGATAAGGTCACTACCTGATCCTCCTTGGTAACTGTCATCCCTGTGTTATACTCAGCACTTCTTTGTAGTGTTTCCAGAAAAACTTCATAGTCCTCAGAAGTAGGAAAATCATAAGTATATGCTGGATGATCCGTCGGTGCTGCATAACAGGAAAAAATCTGATACTCATAAATATATTCTGGCACATACATATAAAAATAGGGATAGTTTCGATAAAGTGCCTGTGACTGATACTGATCCAGGGTTCCAAACATGCTCCCATCCTTCATATTATGCCCATAGATAATGGTATTTCTGTCTGATAAATCCTCCTGGTTTTGAAAGTCCATAAAAATACTGCCACTTTTATGATTTTCTCCCGTAATCAGGTGATGCAGATAATAGTCATTATCCCTCCCCTGGACTACCGGATAACTAATTTCCAAACCAGGAATCTCAATCCATGCAATGACATCTGGATTGATTTCTTCCAGCTTGTTAAAATCCACCTGTAGGACTCCCTGCTCTGCAACCTCCTCTGGTGTTTCCCCTGGAACCGCTTCTGGTGACAGGTCTTGATCCTCTATCTTTTGTGTAAACCCTTCCATCTGCTCATAGACTTTTTGACTTTCCTGATAATTCAAATAAATTTGCAGTATCCTTCCTCCTGCAAATAAAAAAACAGCAATGGCTACAAGCATAAATATACCGTAAATTTTCTTTCGTTTCATCGAATCCTCCTCTTCCATAAGACCGGACAGCTTGCCCGGTCCATATTTACCCCGTATTTTTCAATACATAGTAATAATCATCAATTCCTTTGATCTGCCCATTCCACTCACCATAAGAATCCATGTCCCAAACCATACGGCTCATGGAAATAGACAATCCACTACAGATTTCATACACCTTTCTACAAGCGTTCTGTAGAATCTGCCGTTTCTGCATCTTATGCGGACAATAAAAAGTGGCTGGTTTACGTTGACAGGCATCACATTTCTCAGAATCCCCATCACAATATACCTTCATTTTTTTATCCATATCATAAGCTTCATATAGGTGCTGCAGATGCCTGCTTTTCAGCGTTTCCAAAACTGGCTTTAAATTTCTGTACTGATTGACACCAGCAACGCAAATGAACGTATCTCCAGATAAATAGTGGGCTATCGTACCTTTTAATGCACCTTCTGTTAAATAGATCTGTTCTGCGTCCAGACTTCCTATGACATGTACCGGACTCCCTGATGATACTCCATTTTGGAATTTCACACTGGAAAGCCAGATATACTTCCGTCCCTCCATTACCTGATCCAACCGTATCTGAAATCCTTGTATTTTTCCTTCCATAGACCGAATCGGTATCAAAATCCCAGAATTTTTAGAAGTAAAATTAACTGTCCATTTCCCATCTTGATCTTCATAAAATCCCGGCACACCTTTTACCGTCTGTCCAGATTCCAACAGTTTTTGTACCATATTTTTAATTCCAAACAATGGTACACTACGATACCTCTGTATCTCGATCTGTTCTTTCGTCAGCCCTCTTTTTTTAAGATCTTCCTGATGTTTATCATTTAAGGTCAATAACGACAACATTTCTTGATATGTTCGGTCAATGACATCCGCATCCGCTAACTCGGCATTAAAAATTTCTACAGGCTCTTCTTTATGAACCACCTGATAATCCGTCCGGTATTCCCCCTTTCCCAGAGCTTCCCGGATTTGCCGATTTGCCTCTGCGCTGGAAACACCATGCAGTCTTCCGTATAATTCCAGCATTCCGCCGGAAGCATCACACCGATTACACCGGAACACATTTTTCTGAAGATTAACATTCATTTTCCCTTTTGTTTCTCCACAAAATGGACAATTCACATCCATTGACGAAGAATTTTTATGCCGTACTCTAAGTTGCAGTAAATGCACGACATCTGTGATATCGTAGCTAAAGCCTGACATATCATACACTCTATGGTTCCTCCTTTCTTCCACAGCCTTTATTGGCTGTGGAAAGAATGTTAAGCCGGCTATTTGCTATGCCTTTGCAAGAATTACTTTGGCTGCCGCCGGTATGAAATGGTTCTGTCCATGATACTGTTCTGCGAACCATTGCAAGCTGGAAGGACTTTCTATTGCAACCTGTCCCATGGTCTTTCCACTAAATTTTCCCTGTCCTGTTACGGCTACTTGTATTGCCTGCTCATAACTCATCCTTTTCACCAGTTCTTCCACTGGCATATTGGGATCCAGAAATTGCGGCTTAGAAGGCATCTGCTGCATAACTGGTACAGATCCAGTTGCCGGACTCATTACCGGATTTGTCATCTGTCCTGTACCCGTTACCCCGCCAATCGTATTTCGATTGGCTTGTGCTTCTTGATAAAACTGTTCCATCATCTGCTGCCCCGGAGTTGCTTGAGGCGGAAATGATGGCATGGTTCCTGCTGACTGATTGGGAGTCTGCTGCATTCCTGGTTCAGGGGTTTGTGCTGGCATCGCAGTCTGCATCTGTGTTCCCTGATTTACAGGAATTCCTGCATCTACCTGCATTGGATCATTTCCTTCCCCTACATCAGCAAATTGCAGGCCATACCCCGCATCTGCCAAAGCTCGCCCAATTGCCGCTGTTTCTGCCATTTCAAGAAATTTATCCCCAAACTGTGTATCTGCTGTACGAAACTTCTGTGAAAAGGAATTTGCAATATAATTATCTTCCTGATCACACTTATCCAGATAAATTCTGGCTTCTACGACTGCCATATTTTCGGTAAAGTGAACAATCCGGCTGATAATCTTGCCTGTGGGATTTACCAGACGGAACCACAGCTTCCGATATTTCACATCCAGATACCGTTGTTCCTCCTGCCCTTCATTAGAAATAACTCTGGCAAGTTCCAGAGGATAAAATCCTTCCACTTTATTCAGTTCTTCTACTGCTTTTGACTTGTTATATAATAATTCGCTCATTGCCTGCTCCTTTCTTTGGAACCGGCAGGACATCCCTTCATAAAGTAATAACCTGCCAATTCTCAACATTGAACTATTTTGCTATTTTTTTACACAGCCCGGTTGCAAATTGTTGCAGGGATCCGTCTGTTTTCCTGTCTCTGATACCGTTCACAATACTGTTGTATTTTTACTGCCAGCATCGTCTTTCTGGTTCCCGTATCATCTGTGTGGATTGCCTGACAAACGGCTTTCCATTCCCCAACAATATAAACACGCTGTTTTGCCCTGGTGATTCCCGTATAAAAGATGTTCCGCTTCAGCATGGGATAAAAAGCTTTTAACCACGGAATGATGACCACCTGGCACTCGCTTCCTTGGCTTTTGTGTATGGTTATGGCGTTTGCATGTTCAATCATTTCCACCTGCTCTGCCTCATACTTCACCCTGCGGCCATCTGTAAATACGATGTGAACCAGAGGGTTATTGTCCTCATCTTCAGCAATCTGTACCAATATACCCAAATCTCCGTTACTGGCAAATTCTGTATTCTTGTTTTGAAGGATTCTGTCACCTTCCCGAAATATCTCACTGCCAAGATGAAGCTCCCTTTTTCCGGATACAGGGGGATTTACCTCGTCCTGCAGACTGCGGTTCAGTTCCAAGACACCGGCTGCACTTCTCACTTTATATGGAGAGAGTATCTGTACTTGCTCCATACCATACATCTGAATTTCCTTGAGATAGATATTTTTAACAATTTGTGCCGCCGCATCTGCTCCTGAACATTCGACCATCTGGAAATCATCCCCCCATTGCAGGTTTGTCTTTCCTTCATTGATAAGTTGAGCATTTATGGGGATGTTGCTGTCCTTCCCCTGGCGATATACCAGATTTAAAACAGTAACCGGTATTTTCCCGCACAAGATAAGCTGCCGGAACACATCTCCTGCTCCTACAGAAGGAAGCTGGTGGACATCTCCTACCAAAAGCACTCTGGCTCCTGCTTTTACCTTGTAAAAAAATTCATAGGCAAGGTGCATATCTACCATAGATACCTCATCCACATTAATAAAATCTGCGGACAATTCATCTATAAGTGCTTCATAATCACCATCACCAAAAAGCCCCAGTGCCATGTGCATCGTAGTTGCATCTCCACTTCCGGTACTCTCTGCCATTCGCCTTGCGGCACGTCCAGTCGGTGCCATCAGTTTTACTTCATTCCCGCATTTTTTCTGATAGATATACAAGATGATCTTCAAAACCGTTGTTTTTCCGGTTCCAGGTCCTCCAGTAATAATGCTGATCGGGTTTGCAAAAACCATACGTACTGCTTCTTTCTGCTGTTCGGATAATGTTATGTTTAAATCCTCCTGCGCTTCCTCCAGTTCCTTTTCAATCGTAAGAACTGGAATTCGCTCATGCAATTTTCTTGCAATCATAGAGGCTGTATCCTCTTCTTCCTGATGCTGTTGGGTAATGTAAACCCTATTCTCTTCTACCACGATACTGTCCTGCATGACCAGACGATATAACACTTTTAAAATCTCTGTTTCCGTCACCGGCTGAAGATCCGGTTCTTTATTCAGAACCTTCAATGCATCTTTTACCAGAATTTCCTGCTCCAGATATAAATGTCCGTTCTGCTTCATGGCTTCCCGCAGCACATAGCTGACGCATCCGGAAATACGCATAGGATCATTTGTTGCAGCACAGCACTGCCTTGCAATGGCATCCACAGTGAGAAAACCAAACCCTTTGACTGAGCAGAGTATATAAGGCTGCTTCCGAATGATTTCTACGGATTGATCCCGAAACTTCTGAAGAATCATATTTGCTTTTTTAGGCGTAACATGAAACGGTGATAAAAAAGTCATCAATTCCCGGAATACTTTATTTTTTCCAAAAGAATCCACAATACGGTCCAGTTTTTTCTGAGATATCCCCTGAATCTTTAATAATTCCTGTGGATACTTTTCCATTACCTCCAAGGTATCCAGACCAAAACGATTGACAATCCGTTCTGCCGTTTTGGGACCAATTCCTTTTAAAGAACCACAAGAAAGGTATCCTAAGATACCTTCCCTTGTTCTAGGTACAACTTCCAAAAAAGTTTCTACCTTGTATTGTGTTCCATGGGAATTTGTCTCCCACTCGCCTTCCATCTCTATTTCGATTTCATCCGTAAGAGGCAGGTCATATCCTTTTGCAGTAAACGCAATGATTTTTTTGTCTGCCCAAAATTTATCTCTGGCAGAAAGAGGAACCTCATGATCCAGCGTGGAAAATAACGCAACCGTATATCCGTTTTCCTCATTTTGAAAAATCTTACGTATATATTTGCACCTCATCGTCTATGCTCCTCCAGTTCTCTACTTTCATCAATTCGCCTGGTTTCATCTTGGAATCATACCAATAAACGTCCTTTCCTTTCTCGAATGCTGTCTGAATCTCTCTTCTCATTCCTTCGCTAATGCAGGAGCCACAAATAATTAATACTTCACATAAATCCAGCATCAAAGCTCCAATCTGCATTGCAGTCTCACGCTCTTCTGGGATACGGTCATCCAACATTAACGGAAGATGAGCATGTGAAGCAAAAGTACGACAATGATACAGCCTTTTCATCTGCATGAGATAGTATTTTGCCAGTTCCATATTATGCTGCATTCCCTCTGGATTCGGGGCAGACAGCGGAGAACAAATATATGCCTTTTTTCCTTGTAACATTATGCAACCTCCTTTTTAATCCGGAAAATCCTGCTTTCTGTAGTGCTTGTGTATTCTTCGTAGATATCCGGATGCTGATTTTTCAGTTTCTCCATATTTTCTTTTCCAATCTGGGTGCGTATCGTGGGATTATAAGTAATCCGGTAACGGAAACTCTCATCCTCGATCACAGCCTTACACCCTTGTCCAAGAAGCTCGACAAACGGTACACTCAATGCACGTTGTTCCGCTTCAATCTCCTTTTTTCTTTTTTCCAATTGGGATTTTTCTTCAGATAATTTGAGATATTTTTCAAGACTGCGTGATTCCAAGCTAGATATGCTGATTTCAGGAATTGATTTGTCTGCGTAACCATTATATTTCCGGATACTAGCCAAAATGAGATCTGGCTTTCCGGAATACGGTGGTTCTATTTTCTTCTCCACATATTCTTCCCAGAAGTATTTCTCCTGGTCAATGAGTTCTTCTTCCTCCATTCTATCCCGTTCCAGACACCGATAAATAAATTCATTTTCATTGTTTCCATAAAGGCAAGCAATATATGCCTTATTCATATTCATGACTGCAAGATAATGACGAACCTGCAAAACATAGTTTTCAGGAATCCCATCATCTGCCCATTTGTCTTTTGCATTGTAATTACAGGTTTTACATTCCAAAATCCCAATGCTTCCATCTGGAAAACGGATAAAGTAATCCACATCCGCTAACATAAACGGATATAGCGGATGCCGGAACATTTTTCGTACAGGGAAAACTTCAAGTCCAGTCTTCTTGGCAAAAATCATGGCAACCAAATCTTCCAGGCGGTGTCCCACTTCTTTCGCTACCCAGTTTTCTTCCTCTTCTTCGATTACTGGCGTAACACCAATTTTATCGAAATACAAATCCCTGATTGTCGCAAATGGGGATAAACCCATGATTGCCGCTGCATCGCTTCCGCCAATACCAAGACGCCGGTAATCCAACCAATCTTCCCGGCTCAAATCTGCTGTATCTACAAGAACTTCCGGCTGATAATTTAATGCTGTATTCATCTCATTTCCTCCTTATAATTTAATCGTTCCATATACATCAAACCCTTTCCAGTCAAAGGCCAGTGTTTTTGCAATATCTTCTTCCAATTTTAAAATCCGTGGTGCAGAAAATCCTTCACAAGCAGCAAAGAATGCAGCTTCGTGCATGGCAAAATAAAGATCATGAGCTGTGCATGGTTCTTCCCCATATTGTCCCACAAAAAGCTCTACTACTTCGTTTCGGATTTTCTGATTGATTTTGAGTTCCTTCATAATCAGATGCAGACAGTTTACAGGGTTTTGGATATCTATATCCATCAAACCAACAATTCCTTTAACTGCTTCCTGATAACGGGAAAAAATTTTGTCCAGATTATTCCGGAAATCCTGTAAGGTTGCCCCTCTATCATGTGACAGTTTGATAGGACTGCCCAGGCTAATGACACGATTACTGGTTTGTGAGAGCATCATGGGATACAGATTCACACCACTTACTGCTACATCAGAAGTAGTCAGGCGCAGTGCAGGAGCAAGGCTCTTATCCTCAATTCCATGATCCTCCAAAGCCTGGTGATAAGTATCCAAAAGTTCCTGATTTCCTCCTAAAGTCCACATAGCAGACACGATGGAATGGTCAAAACTTCCAGATCCCTCCAGATACGTACTTCCCTTAAAATGTGCTTTCAGATAATCACTTGTCATATTGAAGATTGTCTGCATATCCAGTACACAGTAATCGTGATCATCACCGCCATGTACTGCAGATACTTTTCCATCTGCCACCTTGATTAAGGCATCTCCTTTCGCTACCTGAAGACAGTAGTTTACTACCTTTGCATAAGTAGCTTTCTCCAGTTTCTTTAATCCTGTTCCATTAATGCCGGCTCTTTTCAGAATTGTATGGATAGCACAGTCACGAACCGGATAAAAATCCTTGTTCACTTTTAATACCAACTGGGTATTCTTTTCTGTATCCTCTACTATTCCTTCCAGTTCTTTTTCACAGGCTTCTTCAATGGTTTCTGCCTCCTTTTCCAATGGAACCAGTTTTAGCATCCTGGTAGGCTTACGAATCCACTTGGACTGCTTTGCCCTCTCAGCCAGAAATTCCAGCATCTCCGTTGTACTTGCAAATGTAGTGCAAAACTCATCTGCATAAATCTTTGTTTCTTTCATGTGTGTACCACCTTTCTTAAATTTATTTATCCATAAACAGCCAAAGCTGATTGTGGCAATCCTGCCTTTCATTAGGGCATAAAAAAAGAATGAAAAGTGAAGTATTCCTTCGCTATCCATTCTCATATCCCTGATAATATTACCGAAAAAACAAAAGTGCCGCTATTGCCCCATAAGGACAGATAGTGACACTTTATACAATCATAAACAACTTATGCGGAATAAGCAGCCTTACTGCTCTCCTTGAGTCTTCGGATTTATACAAATCCAAAACTCCCCCTATGGGTACGCATAAAATTAACTATAGCAGTATAGTAGCACATGATATAGTATATGTCAATCTTCATGCACAATATATTGTATGTTTTTAAATACTATGCTTTGCATATATGACTTCAATTAGAATATTGAAATATCACGTATCCCATCTCTCTTTTTTCAAGTTTATAGAAAAATTTTTAATAAAAAGTACATAATCTGTTCAATCTGAAAAAATCTCAGTTAATTACTTAATGAAATTGTTAAGACAAAACCAAGTCTTACGCTATTGTACCTTGATAATTTTATACCTTATCAGGAAATGTATATAGGTGCTGCAGATAGTGTCGCATAAATGCACGCCTGCAGCTTGATGATTACATAGTAACACCTCATACGTGCATGAAACATGGCATAGGAAACGGTTTCCTGATATGTCTACTCTTTCATTAATCTAATTTATAGAGGTGATTATATTGAGTGAAACAGACAATCTCTTTAAAGCATACTCCGTTCAGGAGATAGCATCCATGCTCGGCATTGGAAAAACAAAAACCAGGGAACTTCTTGACAGTGGAATTCTTCCAGTTACAAAAGTTGGGCGGCAATATTTTACTTCGCCAGCTTCTATTCAGGAGTTTCTCAAGAAAAACATAGGAAAACAAATATTCTTTTAGCCCCTTTAGAAAGTTATTGTCAATCAGGCTTGGCTATATTAAAATAGAGCTTATACCTGATTTGGCATGAATATCTCATTAAAGAAAGGGAACTATTCATGGCGAGAACAACGAAAGGTACACAACAAAAAAGAAGATCCAAAGGGGATGGATCACTATTTCCAAATAAGAGAGGAGGTTGGACTGCCCGATATAGAAAAAAAAGGCTACCGGACAAGGAGTTTAATGCTCCTACCAAAGGAGAAGCGAAAGCATTATTAGATGACTGGAAGATAAAAGTCGCAATACAAGACGCAATTACTTCAAACATCAAAATACAGGACTATGCGAACAAATACTTATTCCGCAAAAGTCTCATAGTTGAAGCTGGCAAATTCAAACAAACCAGTCTGGATCGATTAGAAAAATTAGGTCAATCTTCTATCGTGCCCTTTTTAGGACGGCGTGGCATTAAAATCACACATACTCTTTTTTTTAGACAGAATTATAGGATTCTGAAAAAAGAAAAAGCCTAGAAAACCTTGATTTCCTGGGCTTTTCAAGAGGTGCCACCCGGATTTGAACCGGGGATAGAGGTGTTGCAGACCTTTGCCTTACCACTTGGCTATGGCACCATATTCACTTTTTATTATATGTAAGAAATCTTACATAATGACTCCAAGGGGATTTGAACCCCTGTTACCGCCGTGAAAGGGCGGTGTCTTAACCGCTTGACCATGGAGCCTGGTAGAAAATTGAATTTGATATCGGACTTCATGTTTCCGAAAACTCCCCCTGTTGGACTCGAACCAACGACACTGCGGTTAACAGCCGCATGCTCTACCGACTGAGCTAAGGAGGAATAAAGGTTTGCACCTTCAAAACTACATACATGTTGACATTTCCTTGAGATTCATTCTTCCTGCGATTCTTGGTCAAGCCCTCACCCGA
>OGRS01000927.1_pt1 | contig 21779 bp, 26 predicted proteins | sample 1553561 | NCBI WGS metagenome assembly OGRS01 (sample SAMEA2580103, study PRJEB22360) | human gut metagenome | biome: human gut; feature: human-associated habitat; material: faeces | place: Denmark | collected 2008/2010
TCAGATTTGGTTAACAACCCCCCCCCCCCCCCCCCCCGATTTCTTTTATTACCTGTTGAAGGGCATAGGCTTGTAATGCAGATCCGTAATTGTCCCCTATCATTGTTGTAACTTTAATTGCCATATTGTTCACTCTCCATCACTGCATCCAAGAATTTCTTCGACTTCTCTATCTCAAAATTTAGATTTGTGTCATCACATAAACTGATATCATAAAAAGGAAACTCTTTGTCAGTTTTCAATTCTATACCTACTCGTTCTAACAAAGAAGTTGTCCTTTCTGGAGATTTGCTATTCGGAATATGAATTAATTTTTTTCTGAAAATTGTGCTGAAGGCTGTTGCATGAAAAGAGTTTGTACATACACATGACGCATTTTCAATCAGCCATATAAATTCCTTCGGGCCAACATTCTCCAAACGTTTGCATCCGTTATGTCTCGTTGCTAGCGTTGGATGGACTTCGTAAATTTTTAAGCCGTTTTCTTCAGCATATTTTTTTGCACATTCCAACAATTTTTCATTTTCCTGTAAAAAATACAAAAACAAATAATTAGAATCAACACTAACCGGTCGGCTTAGCTTTCTCCACTCGTCTCTATCTAGTAAGAAGACCGGATCTAAAACAACCTGAATTTCTCTATGCAATATCTTGGTTAGCTGCTCAGCCGATCCAGGCTCCCTGACGGATATTGATGAAAATGAGGGTAGATAATTAATTATGTTGCTCTTTTGCGTTTCGTTCAGTTGTGTTGTTCCAAGACTAGCTGCATATGATATCTTCTTTACATTACAGTCTACAGCAAAATATGCTCCACCATTTCCCGTAATATTGTTATTCCAAATTTGATCACTGCCGCAAATAACACATTCATGCGTCTCCAGCCATTTTTTCAATTCAAGTTCGGACGAAAATGTATCACCTGCATCCAGTTCCTCTGAAATAAACTTATCAAATACCTCGCTTTGTCCTTTCCGTTTCCAATATTGTGATGCCAAACGCACTCTTCGTCTGAAAGAGATTCCCTTCGCAAACGGACTAATTGCATACTCGGATTGTGCCCAGTCTGGATAATATGGTGCAATTTCGCCCTCTAGGTCATGGGATTTCAAATACTGTTTCAACGCATATGCCTGCAAAAGAGCCCCATAATTATGAGCAAACTGGAAAGTTAAAATAGCAGTTTTCATTACTCTTCCCCCGCTATGTTATTGTCACTCGAAAGCAACGGCAAGTAGGATATACCTATTGCAAAAAAATACATAATAGTTTCCTCTATGTCATATAACGGATTTCCGGTTATTCCATAGAGAAGAAAGTATAATTGAATAAAGAAGGAGAACTTAATCCAACCGCCTTCCTGCATATTCCCTGTCAATCTAGTTTTTCTGACTAACGATAATGTGTTTATTAGCCTTGTTGCGAAAAAAGTTACAAATATTCCAAAACCGACCAGTCCAGTTTCACACAAGAGTTGTAGATAGATACAATGAACATGTGTGCTTCGGAATGAATACATCACTCTGAAATTTGTCCACCCAATACCAAAAATAGGATTCTCTTCAAAAAATCGCAGTGCTTGCTCGTGCAACTGGTTTCTACCCGCATCATCAACTGATCCTGCTGTCAGGAATTCATATACTGCATTGTATATTCGAATAATTCCATCAATCTTGGTTACATTCGCTATAACCCCCAATAAAATAACTGCTGCAACTATAATTCCGATTATCTTGACAAATCTTATTATTTGATCCTTGCCGTATCCACTGAAAAAATAAATCGACAGCAGTGCAACCAAAAGGAAAACAATAGGGCCTCTTTTGCCAGTCAGCAGCAACCCCGAAAACATTATCGCCATCAAGAAAGGCCACGATTTCTTATAAATTGTGTCCTTAAAGCAGAAAACCGCACCAACTCCAAGAGAAACAAAAAATGATGTGTAACCCACCTGACTTGTAAATCCAGCAAAATAGGTTGATGTTCCACTTATTCTTTCAACTTCAAGTAGGCTTTGTTGCGCACTAGCAGAATAAAGTGGATAAAAAATCGCCTTGAACGTAGAAGGTACAATAAAATTCACTACGCATCCAACCGTAAAAAACACCGCCATTACGGCAAAAAGCCTTGCATAAAAGGTTGTATTTTTTATTTCATTGAATACTGCAAATGGCATGAGTAGTGCCAGTCCATAATAGAGCAAGCTGTAATTGTTATGAGCTACTATTAGTCCATAAAATATAACAAGGAACAAGGTTAAAATACTAAAAAAGCCCTTTGGCGCATATAAATGCACACCGTCATAGAAAAAAGCTCCAATTACACTCACTATTAAGCAAACATATGTTACGCCGTAAAAAGCAAGCAGTTCGATTTGATTTTGAAACAAGAACTTCGCAAGTATGGATCTCGTTGTAAATGCATACAACAAGGTCATAAATACTGCAACATTTCTTATTTGTTTATGATCTATCGTCATTTTCATTCATTTCTACCTTATCCAACATCATCATTGTTTATTTTTAAGTCTTAACTCCTTAAAAATCACATTCAATGCCGTTCTTTTTAACCGTTGTTCCAAGGAGATTTGTTCACTTTTCCAATCTACAACGGCTTTCCTTTTATCCGAAAACTGTTTCAGTATACCATCATTATCCATGTATGCGGCAGCCCCTGGTGCCGCATTTTTCTTCCAAGTATTTATTTCCTCTCTAAGGGTCTTCTCATCAAGAATGCCCTTGACAAGTTCTTCTTCTGTAGAAAAAACGTGACCCCAGTGGTTCTTCTCCACTGTGTATGGGATGTTCCCACCTGATTTCATTGCAAAGATATAGCAATTTGCCGCATGACTTTCGTATGTTGTGTATGAATAGGTTTCCCCACACACACACACAAGGAAAACCGCAGAAATGCGCTTTTCCTTGAGATTTTTTATCATCGCATCTTTTCCCTGTGTCGCTATATCCACATTAACGGCCGTAACCCCATCTACTTTTTCCGAACCGTTTCCGAAATAATAGAAATCGTAATTACATCCTGCATCTTCGGCTGCCGCTACCACCTTTTTAAAGATATCCCATCCCTTAATTTGCTTCTGTGCACCAACAAATCCAAGCCGAAGCGGTTCTTCATTCAATGCAGTTTCTTTATTACCGGAGTATTCACCAATTGCTTTTTGATGAGAAATAACAATCGTCTTATCTGCATATTCCGGATAAAATGCAATCCAATGTTTCTTTGTATACTCGGCGGGTGCTACGAATGTGATTCTGTTTTCAAATGCACGTAAAAAGTGCCGAACTTTTTCTAAATGTTCTGCTTTTTTCCCAAAATAGTAGCAGCCTTCACAAGGAATATCTCTATCGATGCACGACTGATTATCATTTTTCATCAAATTAGGATTAATGCAGCATGTATAAAAATCATGTAGATAGTACACAACAGGAACATCTTTGATTTTCTCAAGAATCCACTCAACCTCAGCAATATCAGTCCTTATAATGTGATGCACAAGGACTCCGATGCAGTTCTTTCCAGCCCTATCGAGTTCAGAAATTGAATTTAGCACTTCCTTTGCCGTCATAACACTGATAAACTGCCCATCAATAGTAAAGCCATAACATCCCGTCGTCGTGCAATGCCAGTTTGCACCTTCTCCACGTGAACGACTAATTGGGAAAATCGTAATATACCCGATACCATTCGCGCAAAAAATATCCTCGTGAGCTTTTACCACTTTACTGGTACCACTCGAGTCAATAATGTAACTCATCCCCGTTACAACAAATATATAATTTGTGAACTTGCACTCTGGTATCTTCATATCTATCTCCCCTAATCACTTGTTGCTCATCGTGCTTTTATCTTAGCTGGCACACCAACTGCACGGAACATCTCTTAACACTACTGCATTTGCCCCAATATAAACATTGTTGCCAATTGTCACATTTCCTATTATTACGGCTCCGCATCCAATTTGAACGTTGTTTCCTATCTTAGGAACACCATCTGTTTTGGTTCCCTCTGGCCACTTTGCCCCAATTGTCACGTTCTGAAATATCTTACAATTAGAGCCTATAATCGCCTTGTTATGTACTACACACCATAACCCATGGTGTTCAAACCTTGTATTATCACCGATTTGAACATCCGCAGGAATATGATTCGAATAGATTATATAGTTAAGCAACTCGAAGAGGCGGGCAATCCAGTACCCCCCCCCCCCATATTTTTTTAGCTCATGTGCTATCGTCCACAGCTTATTCATACTCATTAAAATTTAAAGGTATCCTTCAAACCCATCCACTTCTGGTCCTTATCGCTCAAATTCAACGCAGTACCATCTTCCAGCGTGTAGCCTTCTGCACTTGCGCTTCCCTTATACTCGCCCTGCACTTCCGGCCACTCGATGCCGATTTCAGGGTCATTCCAAGCCATGCCGCCTTCGTCATTCGGATGCCAGAAGTCGTTGACCTTATAGCAGAACTCTGCCTCATCGCTCAGCACCAAGAACCCATGTGCAAAACCTTCCGGAATAAGGAACTGCTTCTTGTTTTCAGCAGACAGCGTTACGCCATACCACTTGCCATAGGTCTCCGAATTGCTTCTCAAATCAACAGCAACATCGAACACAGTACCGCGCACGGCGCGAACCAGCTTACACTGCGGATACTGCTTCTGGAAATGCAGACCACGCAGCACACCTTTTGTAGACATAGAATAGATATCTCTTTGCAATTTGAATTGCTTTCTTTTTCTTCAGTTTCCTCAATTCATTTTCGGCTCATACACCTCTGGTGTATAATGAATCACTCGCGTACCGCCATCTTCAAACTCAAACGGAATATGCATCAGGTCACGCATCGCCCACCGAACAGAGTCCTGCCGATCAGGCTGCACATAAAATACAAGGAAGCCGCCACCACCAGCACCAAGTAATTTACCGCCCAGTGCGCCGGCGGCGATCCCCCTTGCATAAAGCTCATCGATGCTATTTGTGGACACTGCTGCGCCAGTCTGCCGTTTCAGTTTCCATGTGTGATCAAGCATCCTGCCAAAATCATCAAGGTCAGCGTTTTTATCAGTAAGAACACGCTCTGCGTCATCGACCAAAGCAAGCATTTCTTTCAGCTGTGCAGTCTTATCCTGCTTTCCGGTAGCATTAGCCTTTTGCACATCCGACGAAAAACGGGTAAAACCGGTAAAGAACATCATCAAGTTCTTGTTCAACTGTCTCTTCCGCTCCGGGGAAATAATGATAGGCAGCACTTCATAACCATCCGCATTGAAGTTAATGCGGTTGAATCCGCCAAAGGATGCAGCAATCTGATCCTGCCAACCACCAGCCTCTTGGCAAAGATTGCGTTCCAGATAGATTGCCTCGTCAGCCAATTTTTTCTTGTCTGCATACTTTCCCTTTAAAGCATAAAACGCATTCAGCATTCCAACCGCAAAAGAGCTGGATGTACCAAGTCCAGAACGTGCCGGAAGATCAGCTTCATATGTAAGCCGAATCTCATGCATATCCAGCATCCTCATTGCATTTCGGATAGCAGGGTGCTGGATATCATCAATGTTCGTCACTCGCTCTGTTTTTGAGTAGGATAGTTCCGTAGAATAATCAAAGAAGCGCGGAAGATGGCGGACATTCACATAGCAATACTTATCAAAGGTGGTAGAAAGCACTGCACCGCCATTTTCTTTAAAGAAGCTCTCCATATCGGTACCGCCGCCAAAAAAAGACATCCGAAAAGGCGTTTTTGTGATAATCATTTTTCGATTCCTCTGCTTTCTTTGGCTTCTTTAATTGCTTCAAGGAATGCATAGCCATTTTTCTCATCCGGCTCAAGGTAAGCACCTTCTGCCCATTCGTTCCATGCATTGATTACAATCATCGGAGAACCAATATTTTGTGCTTTCCGCAAAAGCCGCTTGAAGTACGCATTAAATTTCTGGGCTGATGCCCCCTGCATAATAATGGAGTTATAGCTCTTTCGAGGAGAGTTATCCCAATCACAGAAGCAGCCCAAAAATGTACTGCTATCCTGATTCTCACGTTTTAATATTCTGTCCCACAGCGCATCGTAGGAAGCCTTAGTCATAACGATGCCCTTCCCGCGCGGAAGAAGAAATTTGCGGTTCACAAAATCAATCACACGGGATGACGTGACTCTTTTTACTTTTTCTAGCAGTTTCTCATCGTGTGCGAAGGTATAATTCGGTTCTCTTGTAACTGTAGCCGAGAAATTTCCCTTCGTATCCGCGTCATGTCTTCCAATTGTTTTGACAAAATAGATTCCCGGCAAGCCAGCTTCTTTCGCCCACTCATTCCACAGAGAAAGGAATTTCTCCTGCTCCGGGATTGCCCAGGCGTTATAAATCGCATAGACAGGTTTACCATCAATCTTGATATAGCGTTTATCCTTGAAATACTCTAAGCAATAGTCAAATTGAATACGCCAGTCCTTTTCAGTACCATACTTCTGTTCCCAGACAACGGTATTGTCCTGTCCAAACCATGTTTTACGCCAAGACTCATTTGCCCAGTAGAGATAGAAAGGCAAATCAAGCGAAGGATCATCTCGAATCATCTCCACCGGGACATCCAGCAACTTGCTTCCGCAAGAATAGTACTGATAAATTGCAAATCCATCGATACCGTATTCTTTCGCAAGATTCATCTGCCAGCGGATATTTTCTTTGACTGACAGGTCGTAGTAATTGTTATTGAGTGGTACACGCGGCTGGTTATGTCCCGGGTACAGCGGCTTCGCGCGTTTGCACGCCACCCATTCCGTATATCCTTTTTCCCACCATTTATTGTTATACTCAGTCTCATAGTACTGAGGCAGATACAATGCAACTACAAGAGGACTTTTTTCCTTAAAGCTCATTCTGATTCTTCCTTTTTCATTTTCTGTTGATAATCTTCGAATTTTCCAATCACTCTGCAGGGTACTCCCGCTGCTACTGTTCCGCTCGGAATGTCCTTGTTCACAAGGCTTCCTGCCCCGATAATTACATTGTCACCAATCGTAACATCATAAAGTACCGTGCTTTTCGCACCAATGAAAACATTGTTTCCGATTGTTATCTCCCCTTGGCGCAACTTATAATGATGTTCTTTGTCCATATAGTTGAACATCATGCAGGTAATATCATGGTTTACAAATGTAACCCCACTTGCCACATGGACGTTATCTCCAAAGCTGATCAAATGCGGCTCTGTTCCAAAATTCCACGGTTGCAAATACACATGGTTGCCAATGGACTTGAAATAGCCTTTTTTCTTCAGGTACTCAGCGCGTGAGCCCCCCCCCCCCCCCGCTAAAAATATGCGTAATAGCATCACATATCTCTTTAATCTATTCCACATGACCTGTCCTCAAATTTTATCATTGAGCAGTTCAACAAACCGTTCCACTGCGCCACTCGTTGCATACTTCTTGCTGCCATACTGATAAGCATCGCGGCTCATCGCATCGTACTGCTCCGCACTCAGCTGCATTGCTTCTTTCAGTTTGGCTGCAAATTTCTGATTATCGCCAGCTTCTACAAGATAGCCGCTCTTACCATCATCGACCTGCTCTGGAATCGCTCCAACCTCAAAGGCAATCACAGGGCGGCTATATTTATAAGCGTCGATGATAATGCCCGACTGTGAGGCCGAATTATAAGGAACAATCGCCCAGTCACAGTTGATAAATGCCGCCCGCATCTCTGCGTCTGTGACATAGTCGTTATTCAACTTTACATTTTTCTCCTTGGCAAGCTGATCCACAACCTCCAGCATCTGTGGGTCAACGCGCCCAATCACATCAAACTGGATATCAGGACACAGGCGAACAATTTCTAAAAGGTTGTCTGCACCCTTATACGGATTGATTCTTCCAAAGAACAGTGCGCGTCCATTATGTACCGGTGCGGTGTAATCAGGATAACGCCGCCACAGTTCCAGATACTTCACTCGTTCTGCGCCGATTCCATATCGGTCGATCATATCTTGAATATAGGTTTTGTTGCGCAGGACAATCGTATCTGCGAACTTGACCACAGCCTTATTCATCAAATCGACCATCTTGACCTGACTGTCGCCTTCGTGCGGAATGACCTCATGAATCACCTGATAGGTTTTCGCCTTACCAGACATCATCATGATGGGCAAGTTCCATGTGTGCAGACTCTCAAAATAAATGGTATCGAAATGCTCCCTGCGGATACGATGGATAATAGAAAGGAGCAGAGGGAGATTGAAAGTCTTCTTGGTCACACCAGGACGCTCCGGGCAGTCAACCAGCCAAGTGTGATCCGACTGCTGCAGCTCTACCTTTGGAGTCTTAATGCAAAGCAGGTAGGCATCCCAGTCACTCCGCTTTCTCATTTCCTCATACATTCCGAACAGCGTGTCCTGATGATCCGCATTGTCCGAGAACGTCACAAGAAGTACCTTTTTCATCTCTAATTCCATCTCCCACAAACCAAAATAGCCCAGACTCATCTCAAAGAGTCTGAGCCGTTCTTTTTTCTTAAGCTCTTAGTAATCCTGTTGACCGCATGAGTTACACACTGGTATTACAGCACAATTATGTGAACCATACAGCTACCTATCACCCACTCTGCTCCAATCACGCACACTGTCATGAAAATATTACGTCATAATGCTATTTTTAAGTTATCAGCTTATACTCTTATAAGAATGCTACTATATACCTACGTCACTTTCCAAATGACAGTGAATATTTGAGTCACCTAATGGTTTCCCGTACTTGCCCCATACCTTAAAGGTCAATTAGCCACAGCATCAAAGGCTTTCGATTATTACACCAGATGTGTTGGTACCCGGCCAACTGCATTTTTCAATTCATTCTCCCGTTCTTCATAAATTGAATCCGCAATAGCTTTCGCTCTTGACATCAACCACATATACGCCGTATTGCCCTTACTGTAATCAGCCTCTGCATACATATCAACTCTTCCATCTTTTCGGAGAGAATCAACCTGATTAAACGCTTTCATATCACCTTTGGGATATACTGCAAACGTGCTTCCACCGTATTGCTTCAGAACAGAAAAAACCGGAACATCACTTGGTCCATCCGCAATATAAACCATGTGATCAAAAGGAACACGCCGATCTTTTGCCTCCATTTTGCTATTCACATTAATATAAGTATGCTTATTAACGCCCTTATTAATTTCAAAAACTGCACGCGTTTTTGAAGTGTTATCGATAAAATATCCAGGCTGATGAATAACCGGGTCATTTTTCTTTAATGGATTGGGTGCAATCGTAGATTCAATCGGATTCTCAATGAATTCACATCCCCAAATTCCATCAATAAGCCCCATAATACTACTTCCACGAATCATAGCTGTTAAGCCAGTGCTTACAATGTAGTGTTCAACATGAATTCCATATGTTGCATACTTTTCATTACCTGCAATTTCACTTTTCAAGTCAGAAAGGACTTCTTCTACACCTTTGTAAAATTGCAACTTTGCCCCCAGCTCTTTCAAAATACTGTTGTTAAGTCCCGGAAATAGCCCCTGTTGTACACATGTAATCATATGGTTTAGATAGATCGTATCTTTGTTTACACGAATGCCTTGTTTCTCATATTGTTCAGGCAGTGCATTTACTTCATCCCAAAAGGCCTTTCCATCAACACCATATTTTTCGAATATTGGGTCCTGCATATATCCTGCTATCAAGGTTTTATCAAAGTCCCAGATAAAGGCAATCGTGTTTTGTTCCATAAAATCCTCCGAATACTATTAACTCGTCATCTTAAGATTATTAAGATTGTATAACAATATATTGCATGGTAAGCTACATATTAGTGGAAGTTTCACTGTTATGTGAACCACACAGCTACTACACTCGCTCATAACGCTACGTTAACCCATACGTTCCTGCCGCTATGTCTTGTGCCGCCACAATGAACGTTGCTACGGTAACCGCTGTCTTTAGTCCTGATGACACTATCACACGCTACGGTAACCCATGCCTTTATTCCAGGTTCCACTCATTCATGCTACGGTAGCTCCCCTGCTTATGCCGGATTACCCCACACCAATGAGCATTTCTGCGACCATGTGTTTATCACCATCTTGCTCACATCCGCCTTGTTATCTCCAAGACCGGGATGAAATCGTAGATGATGTTATCATCACCAAGCCCCGAAATGTCGTTAATACACTCACAGTGCCATCTGGCATAAACCCACGAGCTACGGTCGCATCCATAAAAGGGCTTTTTCGGAGTGTAACAGCCTCAATTTGACCTCATTTTGCCCTCTCACGCTTGGATTCTCGGCATTTTGCACTACTAGATGCTGTATTTCAGCTTCATGTAGGGCAATTCGCCCGCTTTCCAGCTTAACGCTACTGTAAGAGGTGCATTTATACCCGATTCCACTCCGGATTTTCTTCCAGCTTTTAGCAGTCCAAAATGTGCAAAAACGTCGATATTCAGTTGTTTTCCCCACTCATTGCAGTGGTTTGACCCTCAGAAACTCCCTCGGTGCTTTCAGGCATAAACAGGATCTTCACGGTCGCCAGCATGATTTTCAAATCCTCGATCAGGCTGGGATGGGCAATATACATCAAATCCATCTGCAGCTTATCGTAGGGCGTGGTATTATATTTGCCATACACCTGTGCATAGCCGGTCAGACCCGCCTTTGCCTGCAGACGCAGCGCGAACTCAGGCATCTCCTCGCAGTACTGAGCAGCAATCTCCGGGCGCTCCGGGCGGGGGCCAACAACAGACAAATCACCCTTCAGGATGTTCAGCAACTGAGGCAGTTCGTCCAGACGGCAGGCGCGGATAATGTGACCGACCTTTGTAATACGGTCATCCTTGTCGCCGGTAGAAAGACGTGCCACGCCATCCTTTTCTGCATCTACACGCATAGAGCGGAACTTCAGAATCTCGAACTGCTTGCCGTCCTTGGTCAGGCGAACCTGCTTGTAGAAGGCGGGGCCACCATCGGATTTGACTGCAATGGCCGTAATCAGGAACAACGGGCTCAGGATGATCAGTGCCACCAGCGAAATCACAATATCCATCGCACGCTTGATGAACAAGAATTCCGGACTTGCCATGTAGCGACCGACGCGCAGCATCGGCAGATGGAACATGTGCATCGGCCATGCGCCGCTCATGATGACATCGCCCACGCGGGGGATGACGAACATGTTGATTCCCTGACCGACACAATATTTCAGGATAATATTTCGCTCGTGGCTGTGGACACCGCTGACAAAAACAGTCTCCATGCCGTCCAGAATGCTCAGGTCTTCCAAGCACTCTGACACGCTCAAGGTGACCTGCACATCGTATTTCTGGCTCAGGCCATACTCGTTGATGAGCTTTTCCATACCATGACGCACATCGTAGACCACTGCAGTCTTCTGCGGCGGGAAGGTCTTGTAGTACCATTTATGTGCACAAGATGCCCAAATCGCAGCCATCACCAACTGCCCCGCAATTGCCGCAATACCCGGCAACAGGTTGCAGAGCTTTACGGACATCAGGCAGATCACGATGTACAAAATACCATCGGTTGCCATCGCGCCAAGGATCTGGCCGTACACCAGTTCTGAGACCCGCTGCATCGACATCCAGAACGCATCGTAGATTTTACCGAGTGCAATGTACAGGATAAAAAACAGGCCTAAAATCGCAAAATGACCCTCCCATGCCAGATTTGCATAGGTCTGGTGCGAGTAGTACAGGAACCAGCAGGCCGCAAACGGCAGCTCGATCATCAGAATATTTAGTATCTTCACGACCCTCAACATCACATCATGCTGAAACTTTGACATAATCCTCTCCAATAACTCCTTTAGATTTTCTTTTTACGACTCACGTAACTTCTCCGACCCACATTACAGCAACTGTTTGGGGTCGAGCTATTAACTACACAAACCGATTTCTTCCCCCGTTTTGTGGTTAGCCGAAACATTCAGGTTTTCACTTTTCCTCTTGGACTCTTGTGCCGGTTCTAACCGGCGCAGCCTCGAATCCGCTTTCTCCCACCGCATCTCGATGGCATCCAGCTTTGCAATACGCTCCTCTGTCAGAACAGCGCAGCTTTTTTCGGGGTTATGGCGGGTATACCGCTGCCGCTTGACCCAATTTCCAAGGTTGTAACCGCCCGGTGATACATAATCGGCAGGGACGTTCAGGTTGCCGTGTTCCGCATAGTAGATGCTGGCCTCAGAGAAATAGTGCTCCCAACCGGAAGAAAGGCTTGCCTGCAGCTGCTCGAACAGTACCCGACAATCGTGCACCTGCTCGATGACCTCGAACCGCTCGGTCACGATCTTATCGCCCTCGCCGTTGGCATACAGACGATGGACTGCTTCCTGCATCTCGCTTTGCAGACCGGAAATGCTGGTCAAGCCCTCAAAGTTGTTGACCACATCCAGAATCAGCGGGGCTGCGGTGTCACCGGCAGTCAAGGCGCGACCGATCTGTTGCTTGTAGATGATGGGCGAAATCGTTGGTCGGAACAGGATCACGCCAGAAATGCCTTCTACATGGACGCCCTCGTTGAGCATATCGATGCAGAACAGCAGCTTCAGCCGGTTGCTCGTATCCGTCTTGAAGTCCGCAAACGCCTTGTCCGTATTCGGATCATCCGCGTAGGCTTCGTACACCACCACGTCCGGGTTTACCCCGGCGAACCACTCCGGCACATGGGACACCATCTCGTCCATATGCTCCTTGTTGGCGCAGAACACGATGTACTTGCCATCCTTATTCGTGATATGATGGGTAAAGACCTTGTCCAGACCATCCGCTTGTTCCAGTGCCCGGCGCAGGGCGTCCAGATATTTCTGGTTCACATCCTGAATGCCCGGTGTCCGCAGGTTGTCCACTCGTGCCTGATACTTTGCAAGCGCTTTCTGGTACTGGTAGACCGTGGTCACATATTTCGGGGCAGGCAAAATGCCCCTGACGACTGCTTCGCCAAGGTTCATGTCGCTGGCAATATGTCCATAGAAAAGTTCTTCGGCCATATCGCGGTTATTGTCCGGATACCGGACGTTTGTTGCCGTCAGCCCAAGAAGTTTTGCGTCCGGGCATAACTTTAATAGAGCCACCGTGCTTTCGCCCCAGCATTCCGCACCGGCACGGTGGAATTCATCGAGTATAATATAGGCGGGCTTCTGCGCTGCTATTTCGCCCAGCTGCGCCTGCGTACAGCACATCAGTTTGGCGTAGGTGTAAAAGTGAACGTTTGCCAGCGGAAAATCCGGGTCGTTCCTTTTCAGGCTCTCCAGCTGGGTCTTAAAGATATATTCACTGGGAGAAAGCCAGATCACGACCTTCTCCGGGTTGTCCTCGATCAGCTTGAACGCAATGTAGCTCTTTCCGGTGCCGGTGGGATGGACAATGGCAGCCTTGCCATACTGTTCCATCATCCGGACTGCCGCACGATACGCTTTCTCGTTGTGCTCAAACAGGCGCAATGCCACCTTGTTCACCCCTTTCCGCAATAAAGGGGTATCCTCAACATGAAAAATGGAGGATACCGATCTTTCGACATCGTTGTTTGAATTCTTCTCTTATTTTATCATGGTTATATCTGGGATTCAATAGAAAATTATATAAATGTGTCCCACATTGCCTTCGAAAAAGCTTCGTGAAAGTGGAAGTTTTTTTGCACATTGCCCATTTTTGCATGAAAAACCCAGCTATAAACGATGGTGGACAAAATAAGTGGTCAGGTGGGTGTCCAAGCCGCAGGAGGAAACAAAATGGCACGACGGGGAGAAAACATTCACAAACGCAAGGATGGTCGGTGGGAAGGCCGGTACATCAAGGCGCGCACGCCGGAGGGCAAAATCCAGTGGGGTTACGTCTACGGCATAGTCTATGCAGAGGTCAAACGGGTGCTGATCCAGAAAAAAGCAGAGGCGGGCTTCTACAACCTGAAAAGAACCGACCTGACCTTTGAAGCACTGGCTGAAGTATGGCTGCACTCCCTGCGGAACAGTATAAAAGAATCCACCTATGCGCATTATTCGTACACCCTGCACAAGTATCTTCTTCCTGTTTTGAGCAAAGTGCCAGCCGCATCCCTTGAGGAAAGCTTTCTGGAACAGGCTATGCAGCAGATCATTGCACCGATAGATGCCGCACACAAGCCGCTGGGGAACTCCTCTGCCCGGGAATGCCTCTCGATGTTACGGCGCATCTGCAAATATGCCGCGCACTTGCGCCTGATTCGTCCGATGAATGCGTAAAACCGTGGGAGTTTGAGGGCAGAGCCCTCAAATGGCAAAAGGGGGTAAAACAGTTAAAAAGAAAGAGTAAGCTTACATTACAAGAGCGTTCTGTCATTGAAATCAGTTTATATCAAGGGATGACGCTCGAAGAAATTGGATTAAAACTGGATCGCCACCCAACAACCATAGCTCGAGAAATTAAAAGTAACAGGACCTTGGTTTCGCATCGTACTTATTTTGGAAATGATTGTAGAAGAGCTAATATTTGTGAAAAAAGGAATCTTTGCGATAAGCCAGAATGCAAACACAAATGTGTAGCATGTAAAATAAAGAATTGTCATGAATACTGTAAGACGTACAGTAAGACATACTGTTTAATGATTAATTCATCACCGTATGTGTGTAATAGCAGATGCTCAATAAAATGAAAAAGGAGCAGGAGCAGAATCGGAAGGTCTGCGGCAAAAGCTATTGCACCGATTATCTTGACTATATCTATGTAGACCCGATGGGAAAGCGGATTCGGCCCGACTTTCTGAGTCAGCATTTCCCGGATTTTCTGGTCGCACACCAGATGAAGCGTATCCGCTTTCACGATCTGCGCCATAGTTGTGCCAGTCTGCTCTATGCCAATGGCGTGAGCCTGAAAGAGATTCAGGAGTGGCTCGGTCACAGCGACATCAGCACAACAAGCAATATTTATACACATCTGGATTTCTCCAGCAAAGTGTCCTCTGCCAATGCCATCGTCAGCATTTTCCCCGAGAACACAAAAGTATGAGAAGAAGTGTGTCAAAAAAAAGCAGCCAAAAATCTTTCGATTTCAAGCTGCTTTTTAGTGCCGGTGGTGGGGGTCGAACCCACACGTGTTATTAGCACAAGGGATTTTGAGTTTTCGTTACCGTCGCTCATCTAGTGTCATCCAGTGTTATCTAGTGATACTCCGTTCCCTGCTCGAATTTCGATTTTTTACACATCTTCGTTTAATAAATCATCAAATCTTCGATTTTTCGTTGCGTTTTCCCTCTGCTCCAATTTTTCAATTTGGAACGTCCAAAAGAAAGTTGGAGGGATATTTAGGAGGGATGCAGAGCTAAACGCCCCTCTGCTTAGACACAAAACGAAAGGAAAGTCAAGGATGATGAACAAAATTCAAGCAAAAGAGCTTTATGAGAAAATGCTTGCAAACTATCCCGATGTTCTTACCGTGGAGGATGCAACAAAATTATTGGGCTTCAAAAGCCAGACCGCCGTGATACGTCGGGTTCATCAGCACAGGATCCGTAGCCTGAAAGTTGGCCGTTCCTTCATGATTCCGAAGGAATATCTCATTGACTATCTTCTGACTGATTGAACCTGTCAACAGTATACTACAGAGCGCACCACTTTTTCAATGTGAAAGGGGTGCGCTTTTTTACCCCATCAACGGCCCAAAATCATATCCATCATCGATTACTTTTTTCACAGCCCCATTCCAAAAGCGCAGGCCTGCATCGGTCACATCGTTAGGATACATATAGCTTGAAGGAATATTATCATAATTACTCCACAATCTAAGCAACGTTCTTGGAATGATAAATGTTGCCGCTTGATATGCAGATAGCCTTCCAAGTTCTTTTCGGGGATTTGAAGTTTTCATCATAAATGCCTGTTGGGTATGTGGACGCAAAAAATTTGATGGCTTTTCACGCAAGTCGATAATTTTTACTTTTGTATCATCATTTGGAACGGCAATCACATAGACATAACCGACATCTTCATCAAAGCGTTGTTCGCGATCATCCTTTATAAAAGAGCGGTCATATGCAAACCAAAGGGCCGTTTGAATGTTATCTACTAAATCAATGCAGCGAGTACGTAATCCATAACGTTGGCAAAGCGCTTCCCTTTCGTCATCTGTACCCCTAGGATCAAAATGTGGCTTGAGCACTTCCAACGCATCGTCTAACTTTTGTTCTATATTCAACGCCTCTACTTCATTATTGACAGAACGGTACAAACTTGGAATAAGTGAATAATCGCGCTCTTGTCCCCGATAAAACACTTTTGTGTTTGTTCCTTTAAGTGAATATCGAATAACGCCAATAGCAAGTGTAAGCGCACGATAATCTGTAATATAGAAGTGTTTGATGCTATCCAATGAACTTGGAGCAACCGCACCCCAACGATTTTTACTTAATTCATAGCTAATAGTGTTTTTTATACGTTCCCGAAGTTGTCTGCGCTCATCTGTTGTCAGCCAATACATCCATCTCATAAGCAAGCCCCTTTCCGTGTTTATTTTTATTGTATCACTGAATCTTCAAAGTGTATAGATAACACTCGAACGATTATTACTAATTGGAGGTCTTATTCTGAAAACTCAAATGAACTTACTGCTCAAAAATGCTCATGACCCTTGATTACTTCTACGGCCAAGCCGGAGAGCTTTTCTCATTCTACCGCATACCAAAAGCACTCTTTCAAGAGCCGCGGTTTCAAAATCTGTCAACCGATGCCAAAACACTGTACGGCATCCTGCTTGACCGCATGAGCCTTTCTGTCAAAAACGGATGGCTGGACGAGAAGGGCCGGGTGTTCATTATCTTCACGATAGCGGATGTCAAGAGGGCATTATGTTGCGCAGACAACAAAGCGACTAAGCTGCTGCGGGAACTTGAAGAATTTGGTCTGATTGAACGAAAACGCAGAGGCTTGGGCAGGCCAAGTCTGGTATATGTGAAAAACTTTTCGGCAGAATCGTCAAATTCACGATTCAAGAATCGTGAAAATCACGAATCTAGAATCTTCAAAAGCGCAAGTCAAGACCCTTCAAAATCACGATGTAATAAGACTGATGAGAATAATACTGAAATGAGTGAAACCTATCCTTTCCATTCTGAAGAAGCGGACGGGATGAGCAAGCGCGAACAACTGGAAGAATATTTTTCACAGTCTTTGGAGGTAGACACTCTGCTCCGGCTTTGCCCGGATGATGAGGACACCATCTATCAAATCGTGGACTTGCTGGTGGACACCTGCGCCACCAACCGCCAGATGCTGCGCATCGCTGGGGATGATAAGCCCACCGAGGTAGTGCGCAGCCGCTTTATGAAGCTGAACGCTGACCACATCCGTTTTGTGTTGATGTGCCTTGCAGAGAATAGCAGCCCAATCAGAAATATGAAACAATACCTGCTCGCATCTCTGTACAATGCACCGACCACAATGCAACTTTATTACCAGAACAAGACGAACCATGACTTTGCGCATGGCTCCCAGAGGGGGTGATTTTATCGCAAAGAAATGTACCACGATTGCTGTTGTCAACCAGAAAGGCGGCACCGGAAAGACCACGACCTGTGAAAATTTGGGCGTCGGCCTTGTCGCAGAGGGCAAAAAAGTTCTGCTTGTAGATGCTGACCCGCAGGGCAGCTTGACCATTAGCATGGGCTGGCAGCAGCCGGATGAGCTGCCCACTACGCTGTCCACTCTGATGGCAAAAGCCATGAATGACCAGAGTATCCCGCCCGGTGAAGGCATCTTGCACCATGAAGAGGGTGTTGACCTGATTCCTGCCAATATCGAACTGGCAGGCACAGAAGTTTCCCTTGTCAACTGCATGAGCCGTGAAAAAGTGCTCACGCAGGTGTTGGAGACAGCGAAACGCCAGTACGATTATATTTTGATCGACTGCACACCGTCGCTCGGGATGCTGACGGTCAATGCACTGGCCGCAGCAGACACCACACTAATTCCGGTGCAGGCGCAGTATCTTTCTGCAAAAGGTCTGGAACAGCTTTTGCAGACCGTACGAAAAGTAAGACAGCAAATCAACCCTCGCCTCAAAATCGAGGGCATCCTGCTGACCATGACCGACAGCCGCACCAACTACGGAAAGCAGATCAGCAATCTGATCCGGCAGGCATACGGAAAGAACCTGAAGGTGTTTGAGCAGACCATTCCCCGCTCTGTCCGAGCGGCAGAAACCAGTGCGGCAGGCAAAAGCATCTTTGCCTATGACCCCAAGGGCAAGGTGGCAGAAGCCTACAAATCTCTTGCAAAGGAGGTGCTGGCGGATGCCGATCGACAGCGGAAACTTAGCTCTGAAAGGGCTAGATGATCTGTTTTCCACCGAGGAAAACCGACAGGAGGAACAGCGGGAACAGGTGCAGCAGATTCCCATTGATGCGCTGCACCCCTTCACCAACCACCCTTTCAAAGTGCTGGACGATGAAGCCATGACCCGGACGGTGGAGAGCATCGCACAGTACGGTGTGCTGTCTCCGCTGATCGCCCGCCCTCGCCCGGAGGGCGGCTACGAGATCATCTCCGGGCATCGCCGCCAGTATGCGGCTAAACTTGCCGGGCTGGATACCCTGCCGGTTATCGTGCGGCAGATGTCGGACGATGCGGCTGTGATATTAATGGTGGACAGCAATCTCCAACGTGAACACATCCTGCCCAGTGAGAAGGCTTTTGCCTACAAAATGAAGCTGGACGCAATAAAAAATCAAGGTGCTAGGTCAGATTTAACTTCTACGCAAGTTGCGCAGAAGTTGTCCGTCGAAAAAGTTGGCGATGATGCTGGGGTAAGTAAAGATACTATTCGCCGTTTCATCCGCTTGACAAACCTTGTCCCGGAACTGCTGGACATGGTAGACGAAAAGAAGATCTCCTTCAATCCCGCTGTGGAACTGTCCTATCTGGACGAAAGCCAACAGCGGGCTTTTTTAGAAGCCATGGATGGTACCCAAAATGCCCCATCTGTATCGCAGGCTCAGCAACTAAAGAAGATGGCGCAGTGTGGTGAGTTCACCTATGAAAAGGCGTTTGATATTTTGGGGCAGGAAAAGAAGAGTGAGCAGGACACCGTAACTATCAAAAACGACATCCTGCGAAAATACTTTCCACGCAGCTATACGCCTCGGCAAATGGAAGAAAAAATCATTCAGCTTCTGGATGCGTGGCAGAAAAAGCAGCAGCGCCACAACGAACGCTGATTCGTAACGCAAGACTCGATTGGGTCTTTTTTGTTTGCAAAAATTTGGAGGTAACGCCTATGAACAATACGATTCCTTTTCACCCCGCAGCTCACGCTCCGCAGATCACAGTGGACGTGAACATCCTGTCCATGCTGAAACAGGCGGCATCCTGCCTGACCGAAATGGCAAGCGAGAATGTCTACCTTGCCGCCATCGGCCCGGATATGGAACTGACCATTATCATGGAGGAGGATGCTCCTTCCGTTCTGCCCTGTTTTGACGAGGACGATGCCCTGATTTCCGTAAAGGGTGCACCGCTGTTTATCAGCTACAATCCGGCGCAGGTCCTCAAACTGGCTGGCAAGCGGTACCTGACCGGCCCGGTCATCTTCTACCGCACCGATGGGCACAGCACCATCGTGTCCCTGACGGTGGAGGACATTTACCGCTTTCAGACCTATCTGGAAAGCCACAGCACCACCTTGATGGCAGATGGGCAGAAGCTGACCTGCATCTGTATCGACTGAGGTGTGCCATGCTAAACTTTTTTATTGGTTTCGCCTTTTTTGAAGCAGGTGCCTTTTTCGGCTTCTTCGTGGCGGCTCTGATGCAGGCGGCACGAAGCGGCGAAATCGGACTGAACGGAAAGGAGGATTCGCATGGCTGAAAACACCTTGTCGGTGCTGAAAATTGCACCGGGACAGCATCCGCAGCAGGTCGAAATCGATAACGACCTGAAAGCCTTGCAGGAGGCGGTGGGCGGCACGATTGCTGCTGTTTACCCCTTTGCAGACCCAGTGGCTATCATCTGCAATGACGATGGTAAGCTCATGGGTCTGCCCCTGAACCGTGCTCTTCGGGATGAAAACGGAGAAATGTATGATGCCATTGCCGGAGACTTTCTAGTGGTGGGATTGGGCGAGGAGGATTTTGCATCCCTGACCCCGGAACTGGCGCAGAAGTACGAGCAGCTTTTCCATCAGCCGGAAGCCTTTCTGAAGCTGGGCAACCGTCTGTTGGTGCTGTCGGTGCCTGATGAACCGCCCACAGAAAAGCCCCGCACCAAGCCCCCGGCAGAGCATGACCGCTAAAAGTACCCTGCTGCACGGGAGGTGATGGCAGTGCAGGAAGAAATCGAACAGAAATCATTCAACATTATGATCTCCACCACGAAACTGTCTGCCCGGACTGTCCTGCGGGCAGTTAAAGCGGCGTTTCGGCTGTACCAGTCCAAAACATCCCAAGGTAAGCAGAGCGTCCGCACTCTTCTGCGGCAAAACCGGGGCGTGTCCAGCGTGGAGATCAGCAAGACCGGCATTCGTGGTCTGGAACGCTATGCCAAAAAGTACGGCATCGACTACGCCATCCGTAAGGACACCTCTGAGGTGCCGCCCCGGTATCTGGTCTTTTTCAAAGCCCCGGACGCAGAAGCCTTTCACTCGGCGTTCAAGGAGTATTCGGCATCTTTGCTGAACAAAGACAAACGCCCCTCGGTGCTGGCACGGTTGCAGGAACTGGTGCAGGCAGCGGCAGAACTCCCCGGCAAAGTCCGGCACAAGGAACAGGAGCGTGGACTGTGACCACGAAAAAGCTGACGAAACTGCTGGCTCTGTATCTGCCCTATATTTTGCTGGGACTGGTGGCAACAAACTTCGGTGAAGCATGGCGGCTTACCGAGGGCAAAGAACTGGGCGATAAGATTATGTCCATGATGGGCACCATCCCGATGGCGTTTGCAAATCCTCTGCCCAGTCTGCACCCTCTGGATCTGCTGGTGGGCTTGTGTTGCGGTGCAGGGTTACGGCTGGCGGTCTATTTGCGTGGCAAAAACGCAAAGAAGTACCGCCATGGCATGGAGTACGGCTCTGCCCGGTGGGGCAATGCGAAAGACATTGAACCATTCATGGCTCCCAAGTTTTCCGACAACATCATTTTAACCAAGACAGAGCGGTTAATGATGAGCAATCGTCCACCTGACCCCAAGAACGCCCGGAACAAAAACGTGCTGGTGGTCGGCGGCTCCGGCTCTGGCAAAACGAGATTTTGGCTGAAACCGAACCTCCTGCAATGCCATAGTTCCTATGTCGTAACCGATCCGAAAGGTACAATCGTGCTTGAATGTGGGCAGGCCATGCTGAAAAATGGTTATAAGGTAAAAGTTCTGAACACCATCAACTTCAAAAAGTCCATGCACTACAACCCGTTCAGCTACGTCCACAGCGAAAAAGACATTCTGAAATTGGTCACTACCCTTATGACCAACACCAAGGGCGAAGGCAGCGGCGGGGACCCATTCTGGGAAAAATCGGAGCGTCTTTTGCTCACTGCCCTGATTGCCTATCTGCATTATGAAGCCCCTGCCGAGGAACAAAACTTTGCTACCCTGCTGGAGATGCTCAACACCATGCAGGTGCTGGAGGACGACGAGGAATACCAGAATCCGGTGGACTTGCTGTTTGAAGAACTGGCAAAAAAGAAGCCCAACTCCTTTGCCGGGCGGCAGTACAAACTTTACAAGTTGGCCGCAGGTGATATATGCTCTAAGTGACTTCTTAATCATGATTTTGTCATGGT
>OGRS01000933.1_pt1 | contig 21668 bp, 16 predicted proteins | sample 1553561 | NCBI WGS metagenome assembly OGRS01 (sample SAMEA2580103, study PRJEB22360) | human gut metagenome | biome: human gut; feature: human-associated habitat; material: faeces | place: Denmark | collected 2008/2010
GCATCCACTGCACCCGTCTGGCAGGCCAGAAGGCCGACAACTGGCAGCTGCGCCATATGCCGAAGGTGCTGGAGCTGCCCTTCCGTGACGATGTGGCAAAGCCCAACCGCGACAACGCCATTGATGTTTACATCGGCGACACCCCCGAGGACGTCATCGGTGACGACGTCTGGGCCGAGACCTTCACCCGTCAGCCCGAGCTGCTGACCGCTGAGGAAAAGAAAGAGTACCTGAGCCATGTCACCGGCGTCTGCCTCGGCTCGGATGCATTCTTCCCCTTCGGCGACAACATCGAGCGCGCACGCCGTTCCGGCGTGACGGCCATCGTCCAGCCCGGCGGCTCCATCCGCGACCAGCAGGTCATCGACACCTGCAACAAGTACGGCATCGCAATGGCATTCTGCGGCATCCGGCTGTTCCATCACTAAAAAGCCTCTCCCTTTGGGAGAGGTGTCACCGGAGGTGACGGAGAGGGCAAGGACGCTGAGAAAAATCCGCAGGCACGGCGATAATATCGCTCTGACAAAGAGTCTGCCTATCGCTGTGCGGCGGCATTGTCGTACCGGGCTTGCCCTCTCAGGCGCTTGCGCGCCAGCTCTCCCAAAGGGAGAGCCTTCTGCGAAGGGAAAATGTCAGAAAAACAATAACCTGTTTGGGAGGTTATAAAAATGGCAAAAAAAATTCTGGTCGTTGGCGGCGGCGGACGCGAGCACGCCATCATCAAGGCATTGAAGAAGAGCCCCGACTGCGGCGAAGTCTGGTGTGCGCCCGGCAACGGCGGCATCGGCTATGACGCCCACTGCGTCAACATCAAGGCCACCGACGTGGAAACGATGGTCGGCTTTGCGGAGACGGAAAAGTTCGACTACGTCGTGGTGGCTCAGGACGACCCGCTGGCACTGGGCATGGTGGATGCGCTGGCGGCAGTCGGCATCCCGGCCTTCGGCCCGGACAAGGCCGCTGCCCGCATCGAGGCGTCCAAGGTCTTTTCGAAAGACCTCATGAAGAAGTACGGCATCCCCACCGCAAAGTATGAGACCTTCGACGACCCCGCCAAGGTCATGGAGTACATCAAGGCTGAGGGCAAATACCCGGTGGTCATCAAGGCCGACGGCCTTGCGCTGGGCAAGGGCGTGCTCATCTGCGAGAACGAAGAGCAGGCTGCCGAGGGCGTCAAGGAGATCATGCTGGACAAGAAGTTCGGCGCTTCCGGCAACCATGTCGTGGTGGAAGAGTTCCTCACCGGCCCTGAGGTCAGTGTGCTGAGCTTCACCGACGGCAAGGTGGTCAAGCCTATGGTGTCCTCCATGGACCACAAGCGCGCCAACGACCACGACACCGGCCTGAACACCGGCGGCATGGGTACCGTCGCGCCGAACCCCTATTACACTCCGGCCATCGCTGCCGAGTGCATGGAGAAAATTTTCCTGCCCACCATCAAGGCCATGAACGCTGAGGGCTGCCCCTTCAAGGGCTGCCTCTACTTCGGCCTGATGCTCACCCCGGACGGCCCGAAGGTCATCGAGTACAACTGCCGCTTCGGCGACCCTGAGACTCAGGTGGTGCTGCCCCTGCTGGAAAGCGACCTGCTCAAGGTCATGACCGCCTGCACCGAAGGAACGCTGGCCGACACTGAGGTCAGGTTCTCCGACGGCGCTGCCGCCTGCGTCATCCTCGCTTCCGGCGGCTACCCGGTGGCCTACGAGAAGGGCAAGCCCATCACCGGCCTCGTGGACGGCCAGCTGCCCGATGAGCCGGACGTCACGGTCTACCACTCCGGCACGGCCATCACCGAGGACGGCCAGCTCGTCACCAACGGCGGCCGTGTGCTGGGTGTGACGGCCACCGCGCCCGGCCTGCCCCGCGCCATCTCCATCGCCTACGAGGCGGCGGAGCACATCCACTTCGACAAGCTGCACAAGCGCACTGACATCGGGATGCGGGCGCTGAAAGCGCTGGCAGAGAAGCAGTAAATGCAGCTCTGAAGGCTCTCCCTTTGGGAGAGCTGTCACCGAAGGTGACTGAGAGGGCAAGGATGCTGACAAAGATGCGCAGGCACGGCGATAGCATCGCGCTGACGAAGGGCCTGCTTATCGCTGTGCGGCGGCTTTGTCGCACCGGACCTGCCCTCTCCGTCATTGCTTCGCAATGCCACCTCTCCCAAGGGGAGAGGCTTTGGCAGGCCGGGAAGCTCTGAGCTGACTGCTGAAAGCATATATGCCGCAAAATACAGTGCGCTGTTGTCAAGAAAAGCGGCTTCTGAACAATAATACCTGTTAAGATGTCGTGGATCTGGACAGCGGAGCACTTCTGTTTCTGGTAAAATAAAACTCCTCTCAGGCTGTGCGGCCTGACCGACACGCCAGTGGCTCCCCCTTTGGGGGAGCTGTCACCGAAGGTGACTGAGAGGGCTGACAACAAGGGGGATTTCCCAATGGTATATCGTATCTATGTTGAAAAGAAACCCGGCTTCGACGGCGAGGCCCAGAGCCTGCGCAATGAGCTCGTCTCTCTGCTGGGCATCAAGGAGCTGAACGGTCTGCGTCTGCTCAACCGCTACGACGTGGAGGGCATCGACGAGGCTCTGTTCGAGCAGTGCGTCCCCACCGTGTTCAGCGAGCCGCCGGTGGATAACACCTACGCCGAGCTGCCCGTCTCCGACGGCGTGTCTTTCGCCGTGGAGTATCTGCCCGGCCAGTTCGACCAGCGCGCCGACTCTGCCGCCGAGTGCATCCAGCTCATCAGCCAGGGCGACCGCCCGCTGGTGCGCTCTGCCCGCGTCTACCTGCTGGAAGGCACCCTGACCGATGAGCAGGTGGCTGAGATCAAGAAATACGTCATCAACCCGGTGGAGGCCCGCGAGGCTTCGCTGGACACCAGGGCTACCCTGAAGATGGAGCATCCCGTCCCCACCGAAGTGGAGGTGCTGGACGGCTTCAACGAGCTGGATGAGGCAGGCCTGAAAAAGTTCATCGACGAGAAGGGCCTCGCCATGGATCTGGGCGACATCAAGTTCTGCCAGGAGTATTTCCGCTCGGAGAAGCGCGACCCGACCATCACCGAGATCAGGATGATCGACACCTACTGGTCGGACCACTGCCGCCACACCACCTTCGGGACCATTCTGGACGACGTCCAGATCGACGATGCCGTGGTGCAGGAGGCCTTCGACCGCTACATGGCCATGCGCGCCGATCTGGGCCGCGAGAACAAGCCCCGCTGCATGATGGACCTGGCCACCATCGGTGCCAAGGAACTGAAAAAGCAGGGCATCCTGAAGAACCTCGACGAGTCTGAGGAGATCAACGCCTGCACCGTGAAGATCAAGTGCGACGTCAACGGCAAGGATGAGGACTGGCTGTTCCTCTTCAAGAACGAGACCCACAACCACCCGACGGAGATCGAGCCCTTCGGCGGCGCTGCCACTTGCATCGGCGGCGCGATCCGCGACCCGCTGTCCGGCCGCAGCTACGTCTATCAGGCCATGCGCGTCACCGGCGCAGGCGATCCTCTCAAGCCCGTCAGTGAGACCCTGCCCGGCAAGCTGCCCCAGCGCAAGCTGGTGACCACTGCTGCCGCAGGCTATTCCTCCTACGGCAACCAGATCGGCCTTGCTACCGGTCAGGTGGATGAGATCTATCATCCCGGCTATGTGGCAAAGCGGATGGAGATCGGCGCTGTTGTGGGCGCAACGCCCGCCTCCCACGTCCGCCGTGAATGCCCCGCTCCCGGCGACGTCATCGTCCTGCTGGGCGGCCGCACCGGCCGCGACGGCATCGGCGGCGCCACCGGTTCCTCCAAGGCCCACAAGCTGGACAGCCTCGAGCACTGCGGTGCTGAGGTCCAGAAGGGCAACGCCCCCATCGAGCGCAAGCTGCAGCGCCTGTTCCGCCGCGAGGACGCCTGCAAGATGATCAAGCGCTGCAACGACTTCGGCGCCGGCGGCGTCTCTGTCGCCATCGGCGAGCTGGCCGACGGCCTGTATATCGACCTGAACAAGGTCACCAAGAAGTATGACGGCCTCGACGGCACCGAGCTGGCCATCAGCGAGAGCCAGGAGCGTATGGCCGTGGCTCTGGCCCCTGAGGACGTGGACAAGTTCATCGCCATCGCCACCGAGGAGAACCTTGAGGCCACCCCCGTGGCAAAGGTCACCGAGGAAAAGCGCCTGAACATGGTGTGGAACGGCAAGTCCATCGTCAACATCAGCCGCGAGTTCCTGAACTCCAACGGCGCTGAGAAGCACCAGAACGTCCATATCGAGAAGGGGACTGTCTGGCAGCCCCAGTGGGCCGGCGTGACCTTCGAACAGAAGATGAAGAACATGGTGGGCGATTTGAACGTCTGCAGCAAGAAGGGCCTTTCTGAGCGGTTCGACTCCACCATCGGCGCGGCCACCGTGCTGATGCCCTTCGGCGGCGCATACCAGCTGACTCCCCAGAACGCCATGGTCGCAAAGCTGCCCGTGGACGGCGAGACCAACACCTGCTCCGGCATGGCATGGGGCTACAACCCCTACCTCATGAGCGCCAACCAGTATGTGGGCGCACGGATGGCCGTCGTCGAGAGTGTGACCAAGCTGGTGGCCTCCGGCTTCCGCTATGAGGACGCCTACCTGACCTTCCAGGAGTACTTTGAGCGCCTTGGCACTTCCCCGGAGCGCTGGGGCAAGCCGCTGGCCGCTCTGCTGGGCGCACTGGACGCGCAGATCGGCCTCGGCATCGCCTCCATCGGCGGTAAGGACAGCATGTCCGGCTCCTTCGAGCAGCTGGATGTGCCTCCCACGCTGGTGTCCTTCGCCACCGCCATCGGCAAGGCCGGCCGCGTCGTCTCCACCGAGTTCAAGAAGCCGGAGAGCACCGTCGTCCTCATCCGGCCCATCCTGGACCCCGTCACCGGCTGCCCCAACTTCTTCTCCCTGAAGGCCAACTATAAGAAAGTTGAGCAGATGATGGAAGATGGCATGGTGGCCGCTGCTTCCTCTGTGGGCTATGGCGGTCTGGCCGAGGCTCTCTTCAAGATGGGTCTGGGCAACCACATCGGCTTCAAGATGATGACCAACATGACCACCGCCGAGATGTTTGCCCCCATGTACGGCTCCATCGTGCTGGAGATGGTCTCTGACGCCCCGGCTGGTGAGCTGCTGGGCGAGACCACCGCAGACTACACCTTCGAGTGCTGCGGCGACAAGCTGGATATGGCTCAGCTGCAGGAGATCTGGGAGAGCAAGCTCGAGCCCGTCTATCCCTACCGCAAGGCCGGCCCCGCCGTCGAGAAGATCAACGGCAGCCTGACCGCCCCCGCTGCGCCCAAGATCGGCGTGGCAAAGCCGAAGGTCATCATCCCGGTCTTCCCGGGCACCAACTGCGAGTACGACACCGCCCACGCCTTTGCCCGCGCCGGTGCGGACCCTGAGGTGCTGGTCATCCGCAACCTGACCCCCGCTGACGTCACCGCCAGCTGCGAGGCACTGGTCAAGGCCATCAACGAGAGCCAGATCGTCATGCTGCCCGGCGGCTTCTCCGGCGGCGACGAGCCGGATGGCAGCGCAAAGTTCATCGCCTCCTTCTTCCGCAATCCTGCGGTCACTGAGGCAGTCCGCGACCTGCTGCAGCACCGGGATGGTCTGATGCTGGGCATCTGCAACGGCTTCCAGGCCCTCATCAAGCTGGGTCTGGCCGCTTACGGCGACATCCGCCCCATCACGGCCTGCGACCCGACCCTGACCTTCAACACCATCGGCCGCCACCAGAGTATGCTGGTGCGCACCCGCATCGCCTCCACCGGAAGCCCCTGGCTGTCCAAGTGCAGCGTGGGCGACCAGCACACCGTGGCCATCAGCCACGGTGAGGGCCGCTTCGTGGCACCTCAGAGCGTGCTGGACACCCTCATCGCCAACGGCCAGATCGCGACCCAGTACGTCGATCAGGACGGAAACCCCAGCATGGACATGAAGTACAACCCCAACGGCTCCGTCCTCGCCATCGAGGGCATCACCAGCCCGGATGGCCGTGTCTTCGGCAAGATGGGCCATTCGGAGCGCAGCGGTGAGTACCTGTACAAGAACGTCACCGGCGACAAGTATCAGCCTATTTTCGAGGGCGGCGTGGACTATTTCAAGATTTGATGGTATAATAGCCCTCTCAGACGCTTACGCGTCAGCTCCCCCAGAGGGAGAGCCACTGGCGTGTCGGTCAGGTCTGAGCAGGATGAATAAAGTTTTCTGTTTCGGAAACGATAGTGCCCTGCTGTACAGATTCACAGCAGCTTGACAAAATGCCCTGCTGAGAAGCTTCTGCCCTCTGCAGCGAGGCCCGCCCTTTGATGTGCCAGTACACTTCCGGCGGACAGCGCAGAGTTACCCGGTTTGCCAATGGCTCCCCCTTTGGGGGAGCTGGCTGCCGGAGGCAGACTGAGAGGGCTACAAGGAGGAAACAACCAATGTCTCAGCATGACCGTTATATCAGCCCCTTTTCCACCCGTTATGCCTCCGATGAGATGCAGTACATCTTCTCGGACGACAACAAGTTCCGCACCTGGCGCCGCCTGTGGGTGGCGCTGGCCCGGGCCGAGATGAAGCAGGGCCTGACCAATATCACCCCCGAGATGGTGGCCGAGCTGGAAGCTCATGTGGACGACATCAACTATGAAGTCGCCATCGAGCGGGAGAAGCTGGTGCGCCACGACGTCATGAGCCATGTCTACGCTTACGGCCAGCAGTGCCCCAAGGCGGCAGGCATCATCCATCTGGGTGCCACCAGCTGCTATGTCGGCGACAACACCGACATCATCGTGATGCGTCAGGGCCTCGAGCTGGTGCGCAAGAAGCTCATCGGCGTGCTGGCAAAGCTGGCAAAGTTCGCCGAGGAGTACAAGGATATGCCCTGCATGGCCTACACCCACTGCCAGCCCGCCCAGCCCACCACCGTGGGCAAGCGCGCCACCCTGTGGGCCAACGAGCTGGTGATGGACCTCAACGAGATCGACCACCGTCTGGCTACCCTGCAGCTGCGCGGCGTCAAGGGTACCACCGGCACCCAGGCTTCCTTTATGGAGCTGTTCAAGGGCGATGCCGACAAGATCCGCGCCGTGGATGCTTCCATCGCTGAGGAGATGGGCTTCGACCGCGAGGCTGTCATCCCGGTGTCCGGCCAGACCTACAGCCGCAAGGTGGATGCCTTCATCCTCAACGCACTGGCCGGCATCGGCCAGAGCTGCATGAAGTTCGCCACCGATCTGCGCCTGCTGGCCAACTTCAAGGAGATGGAAGAGCCGTTTGAGAAAAACCAGATCGGTTCCTCCGCCATGCCCTACAAGCGCAACCCCATGCGCTGCGAGCGCATCTGCGCTTTGAGCCGCTACCTGATGGTGGATGTGCTCAACCCCAGCTTCACCACCGGCACGCAGTGGTTCGAGCGCACACTGGACGACAGCGCCAACAAGCGCGTTGCCATGGCTGAGGGCTTCCTTGCCACCGACGCCATCCTGAACATCATGCTCAACGTCACCGACGGCCTCGTGGTCTACCCGAAGGTCGTGCGCAGCCGCCTGATGGCTGAGCTGCCCTTCATGGCCAGCGAGAACATCATGATGCAGGCCGTGGAGAAGGGCGGCAACCGTCAGGAACTCCACGAGCGTCTGCGCCAGCACGCCATCGCCGCCGGCAAGCAGGTCAAGGAAGAGGGTCTGCCCAACGACATGGTGGACCGCATCGCCGCCGACCCGGCCTTTGGTCTGACCAAGGAAGAGATCGTGGCGGGCCTTGTGCCGGAGAACTTTGTGGGCCGCGCTCCCCAGCAGGTGGAGGAGTTCATTGCTCACATCCTCAAGCCCATCTTTGACGCCAACCCGGATGCTGTGGAACAGCACGCAAACCTGAGCGTCTAAACGTGATTTTACAGGAAAAGAGGCTGTTGCCGCAGGCAACGGCCTCTTTTCTGCACACAGAAGGAGTTTTCATGCGACTCGATAAATATTTAGCCGAGACGGCCCAATGCACCCGGAGCGAGGCGAAGGCACTGCTGGCGAAAGGCCGCGTCACGGTCAACGGCGCGGTCTGCAGGAAAGGGGACACCCAGCTGAAAGAGGCTGACGCCGTGGCGGTGGACGGCAAGGCGCTGGCCTACCGGCAGTTCGTCTACCTTATGCTCAACAAGCCCGAGGGCGTCGTCAGCGCCTCCACCGACAAGCGGGACACGACGGTCGTGGATCTGGTGGGGGATGCCTATCCCCGGCGGGAGCTGTTCCCGGCGGGGCGGCTGGACAAGACCAGCACCGGTTTCGTCCTGCTGACGGACGACGGCGGCTTTGCCCACGACATCCTCGCGCCTAAACGCCATGTCTCCAAGACCTACACCGTCGTCATCGACACCCCGCTGACGGAAGAGATGAAGGCCGGCTTTGCCGCAGGCGTCACCCTTGCCGACGGCACGGCCCTTTCGCCGGCGGAAGTGTCCGCCCTCACCCCCGACGGTCTGACGGTCCGCGTCCTGCTCAGGCAGGGCGTGTATCATCAGATCAAGCGGATGTTCGGCGTCTACGGTGCGGGCGTCAACGCCCTGCACCGGGACGCCATCGGCGGGCTTGCGCTGGACGAGAGCCTTGCCCCGGGCCAGTGGCGGGAGCTGACAGCCGACGAGGTGGCGAAAATTACCACGGGGTAAAGGACTGCTTTTCACCCGGTTTTCAAAAAAGTATCACATTTTACCGGTAAAATAGCCCTCAGAACCACGCAGAAAGGCCCTTTTTGGCCCGAAAATGACCCCGAAAGATAATTTCAACAAGAAAGAAGAATTTTTTTTGGTGAAATATGTTGCAAAAGTAAATTCTTTTGTGTAAAATATAAAATGTAATGCGGCGAAATTGTTAAAAATCACAATCCCGCCCACCTGCGGTTTGCACAAGAGAGGAAAAGGGGTATCCATTTATGGCCAATAGAGTATTTCAGAGCGTGATCTACCAGATGAAGGACGCGATCGACCGCGTGGTCGGCGTGGTGGATGAGACCGGCGCTGTCATCTCCTGCTCGGAGCTGAATCTGATCGGCGAGGTGCGCGAGGGCTTTATGGCAGAGCGTCTGACGGCCGGTGACCGCTTCGTGCGGGATGGCTACACCTACCAGCAGTTCTCCAGCGCAAAGCATAACGATTATGCCGTTTTTGTGGAAGGCGCGGACGAGACTGCGGGCCAGTTTGCCGCTGTGCTGTCCATCAGCCTGCAGAGCATCAAGCAGTATCACGACGAGAAGTTCGACAAAGCCAACTTTATCAAGAACGTGGTGCTGGACAACATCCTGCCCGGCGACATCTACGCCAAGGCCCGTGAGCTCCACTTTGCCACCGACGTCTCCCGCGTGGTGTTCATCGTCCGCGTCACCAGCGGCGGCGACATCTCCGCTTACGACGTGGTGAGCAGCCTGTTCCCCGACAAGCAGAAGGACTTCGTCTTCAACATCAGCGAGACGGACACCGTCCTGGTCAAGGAGATCCGCAAGGGCATCGACCGCACCGATATGGAGAAGCTGGCCGCCAGCATCGTGGACACCCTGTCCGGCGAGCATTACATCAAGGCTGTCGTGGGCATCGGCACCCCCATCGCCAACGTGAAGGACCTGGCTACTTCCTTTAAGGAAGCACAGATCGCCATGGAGGTCAGCAAGGTGTTCGACACCGAGAAGCAGATCATCCGCTACGACAATCTGGGCATCGCACGTCTGATCTACCAGCTGCCCACCACGGTCTGCGAGATGTTCCTGCGCGAAGTGTTCAAGCAGGGCAGCATCGAGAGCCTGGACCAGGAGACCCTGTTCACCATCCAGCGCTTCTTCGAGAACAACCTGAACGTCTCCGAGACCAGCCGCGGTCTGTTCGTCCACCGCAACACGCTGGTGTATCGTCTGGAAAAGATCAAAAAGCTGACCGGTCTGGATCTGCGTGAGTTCGACGACGCTATCGTGTTCAAGGTAGCGCTCATGGTCAAGAAGTACCTGTCCAACAACCCGGCCAAATATTGATATTTCGTCTCAGCCTCTTCGGCTGCGGACGCCGAAACCGGCCGCTCGACCCCGATGCTGGCCGGTTTCTTTTGTGATGGTCTGGAACTTCTGTGCCAAATAAATTTTTCAGGAGCAAGATACTCATGATAGATTTTGAACATGTCACCAAGATATACAAACGGAGTGATACTCCCGCTCTGGAGGACATCGACTTCCATGTGGACGACGGCGAGTTCGTCTTTCTGGTGGGCCACTCCGGCGCCGGCAAGTCCACTCTGCTCAAGCTCATCCTCCGCGAAGAGCTGCCCACCGAGGGCCGCGTCATGGTGGATGGCAAGGACGTCGCCCGGCTGCGCCGGGGCAAAGTGCCTTTCCTTCGCCGTCAGATGGGTATCATCTTCCAGGATTTCCGCCTCATCCCCACCATGACGGTCTACGAGAATGTGGCGTTTGCCATGCATGTCACCAACATCGGCAAAAAAGACATCAAAGAGCGCGTCAACTACATGCTGGAGCTGGTGCATCTGGAAGATAAGGCAAAGGTCTACCCCGAGTTCCTCTCCGGCGGTGAGCAGCAGCGCGTGGCCGTGGCCCGCGCTCTGGCCCACAGCCCCCGCCTCGTCATTGCGGACGAGCCCACCGGCAACATCGACCCCGAGATGAGCCTTGAGATGATGGAACTGCTGGAACGCGTCAGCGAGATGGGCATCACGGTGCTTGTCGTCACCCACGAGCATGAACTGGTGCGCCGCTTCAACCGCCGCACCATCACCCTGAAGCATGGCCGCATCATCTCCGATGTTCCGGCCAGCTTCGGCGAGGAGGTACACGTATGAAGATCTCTACGTTTGGGTTCCTCACCCGGCGCGGCGTGCGCAACCTCGGCAAGCACTGGGCCATGACCATCGCCTGCATCGCCTCTCTCAGCGTCTGCATGACCCTGAACATCTTCGCCAGCCTCATTGAAGTCAATGTGGACAGCATGGTGAGTTATCTGGGCAGCCAGAACGAGATGGTGGTCTACGTGGACCCCGAGGCCGATGACGCCACCATCCAGTCTGTGGGCAATGCCCTCAGCGGCACCGCAGGTGTGAGCCGGGTGCAGTATATGTCCAAAGAAGACGTCCTCAACCAGTACAAGGGCTATATGTCTGACTATGCCGCCCTGCTGAACGAGTTCGAGAACGACAACCCCTTTAAGGCCAATTACCGCGTCTCCCTGTCTGATCTGAGCCAGATGGAGACCATCAGCAAGCAGTTTGAGACCATCAGCGGCGTCTACAGCGTCACGGCTCCCATCGAGATGACCAAGACCTTTGTGGAGGTCCAGCAGGCTGTCACCAAGGTCGGGCGCGGTCTGGTGCTGGTGCTGATGGCTGTCAGCATCATCACGGTGGGTACCACCATCCGGCTGAGCGTTTTTGCCCGCCGCCGTGAAATTGAGATCATGAAGTATGTCGGCGCTACCAACGCCCTCGTCACCCTGCCTTTCGTCATCGAGGGCCTGACGATGGGCCTGCTCTCCGGCATCCTGACGGCAGCTGCCACCATCGGCGGCTATGCCTACATCGTTCAGCTGTCGCCCACGCTGGGCGGCCTGTGGCAGATGCTCATGGGTACGGCTCTGGTGCCGCTGGAAAATGTCTGGCCCACCATCCTGACCTACAGCCTCGCGGGCGGCGCTCTGGTGGGCGGTCTGGGCAGTATGTTCTCCATCCGAAAGCACCTGAACGTGTAAGGAGGGCCTACTGTGTACCACGACAAGCATTCCGCAGGCTTTGTCCTGCACCATCCGCCCCGCCACGCAAAGCCGTCGGGCCATTCGGCCATGATGCGCGCCGCCTGCGCCTTTCTGGCCGCCGCCTGCCTCGTGCTGAGCGTGACGGTCTACCCGGCCAGTGCGGCCACCAGCATGAGCTCGCTGCAGAACAAGCTGGACAAGATCTCTGCGTCCATCAAGCAGCATAAGACGGAGCTGAGCGACGCCAAAAAGAAGGAAGCTGCTGCCAAGGCCCTCGAGTCTGAGCTGAAAGAAAAAGTCTCGGTGCTCCAGAGCCAGATCGGCGTCCTCAAGAGCCAGATCTCCGAGGTGCAGAACAGCATCGGCGTCAAAGAGCAGGAGATCACCGCCAAGCAGAATGAGATCGCCCGGAAAGAGCAGGAGATCGCCGACCAGTGGGACGATTTCAAGAGCCACATGGCCGCCATGCAGGAGCTGAGGGACGGCGGCAGCGTCGCCATGCTCCAGTCTGTGAACGATCTGTACGAGCTTCTGACCTTCAATGAGGTCATGCAGGACATCTCGGTGAAGGACACCGAGATACTCGACAACATGAAGGCTGCAAAGGAAGCCCTTGTGGCCGACCGCACCCAGCTCGTGGAGGAGCGCACCCAGCTGCAGAACAAAAAGGCTGAGCTGGATGCCCAGAACAAGCAGATGCAGTCCAAGCAGAGCGAGCTCAACAACAGCGTCAAGGAGGCCCGTCTGAGCGCCGCTGAGGCCCAGCAGGCCCAGAAGAACGCCCAGGCGGCCATCGAGTCGGACGAGATGAACTACGAGGCCGTCAAGAAGGAGATCCAGAAGCTCATCGCAGCGGCAGCGGCCAGCAAGCCCCAGCTGAGCTTCAGCGGCTTTATCTGCCCGCTCAAGAGCTATACCCGCATCTCCAGCGAGTACGGCTGGCGCAAGAACCCGGTCTCCGGCGTCAACAAGCTCCACGCCGGCATCGACTTTGCCGCCCCCGCAGGCACTCCCATCTACGCAGCCGCCAGCGGCTATGTGCAGGTGGCCGGCTGGTCCAGCGGCGGCTATGGCAACTATGTCGTCATCTATCACGGCAAAATGACAGACGGCAACGCCTACTCCACCCTCTACGGCCATATGCGCTCGGTGGCAACGTCGGCGGGCAAGTATGTCAACCAGGGCGACCTCATCGGCTATGTGGGCTCCACCGGCAACTCTACCGGCAACCACCTCCATCTCGAGGTGTGGAAGGGCGGCTCCAAGGCCAATGCGGTCAATCCCCGCGGTTATATTCCGATAAGATAATACAACTGTAATTGAAGTCGAGGGGTCAAAGGAGGCCACAAGGCGAAATGAACGAGCAAAAACGCAAGCGTATCCTTCGGGTGGGCTGTCTGATTCTGGCAGGAGTGTTCCTGCTGTCGGTACTGGGCAGTGTCATCCTGATGTTTTTGGTCTGAACTGGGGAGGACACTGAATGAACCGCAAAATTTCCGTAGGGATGACCGTGACCATCGTCATTCTGGCAATGACGGTCACTTTTTCCATCACGATGCTGATGGCGATGCGGCTGTTTGACCACACCGTCACCAGCGTGAAGGAAAAGGAGAGCATGTACAACAAGGTGGCCGAGGTAGACCGCTATGTGCGCGCCAACGACTACTACGACATCGACGAGACCGTGCTGTACGACCGTCTGACTGCCGGTTATCTGCTGGGTACCGGCGACAAGTACGCCCGCTACTACACCGCCTCGGCCTACACCGACCTGCTCAACGCCCAGAGCGGCAAGCTGATGGGCATCGGCGTGGAGCTGGCCATCGACCAGTCCGGCTACGCCAAGGTCATCAAAGTGTATGACGAGTCTCCTGCCAAGGAGGCCGGCCTCCAGCGGGGCGATTACATCACCACCATCGACGGCGCAGACATCAAAAGTCTGGGCAGCGTGGAGGCTGTCCAGAACAAACTCCGGGGCGAGAGCGGCACGAGCGTCAATGTAGGCTGGCTGGACAGCGAGAACGCCCAGCACACCGCCGACCTGACCCACTCCGGCTTTACGGCCAACAGCGTCGATTCCGCGCTGGTGCAGGGCAATGTGGGCTACATCAAGATCTGGCAGTTCGACAACTCCACCCCCAGTGAGCTGGACTTTGCGCTCCGCAGCCTGACCGCCAGCGGCGCCCAGAGCTTCATCTTCGACCTGCGCGACAACGGCGGCGGCATCCTTGACGACGCCATCAGCTGCATCGAACTCGTCGCGCCGGAAGGCGTGCTGGCCTACGCGGAGGATAAGGCAGGCAACCGCACCCTGCTGGGCAGCAGCACCGGCGACTCGGTCATCAGCCAGCCCACCGTCTGCCTCGTGAACGAGAACACCGCCAGCGCGGCAGAACTCTTTGCGTCCAGCCTGCGCACCCTGTGCGGCACCCGCCTCGTGGGCAGCACCACGATGGGCAAAGGCACTATCCAGAGCAGCCCCCAGCGCCTCTCGGACGGCAGCGCCGTCGTGGTCACGGTGGCAAAGCTCATCTGCGGCGACGGCTCCTGCTTCGACGGCACCGGCCTGACCGTGGACGTGGAGCGCCCGCTGACTGCCGACGAGCAGGCCGGCTACTATGACTACACCCTCGACACGGACCCGCAGATACAGCGCGCCGTCAGCACCGCACAGCAGCTTACCGGTGTCACCACCGTGGGCGGCGTGAACGACGCTGACATCGCCGCCGACTCCGCCGCAGCCTCTTCGGAGGCCGCAGCCGAGAGCATCGCTTCCAGCGAGGCCGCAGGGGAGGCAGAGGCCTCCTCCGAGACCGGTGCAGAAGGGGAGCAGGAGGCTGCGAGTGCGCAGTGACCCTCTCCGTCACCTTCGGTGACACTGCCCGGGTTGCGGCTCCCAGCGTCTGCTTCGCTGTCGCTCGCATCCTGCTGGCCGCTGCCCCAACAGCTCCTCCCTGTTTCCGCCACTGGCGGCGGTCGTCGCCGTTGCTCCCAAAGGGAGAGGCTGAGAGTCGGTTTAATCCAGCTCTTTCAGCGCCTCGACCACACGCTGATATTCCTTCTCTACCGGAGGAAACAGCTCGTCGGCACCGTCAAGGCTGCCGCCGCGGAGGGCTTCCGTCAGAGCACTGGACGGGACGTACAGTGCATCGAAGCCGAGGTTCTGGCAGACGCCCTTCAGGGTGTGAGCGGCACGGAATGCTGTCGGGGCATCCTTCTCTTCCAGCGCCTTTTTCAGGTTCGGGAAGCTGTCGTCCTGCAGAAATTTCAGAGCGAAGCGGCGGACGAAGTCCGCGCTGGGCAGACGCTCCATCACGCCCTTGTAATCGCCGCCAATGGCTGCATATACTTGTTCCAACGTCATTTTTATACCTCACCCAAGAACAGTTTCGTCAAAGAGAATCCCTTTTTTCGGGGGGAGGAGGGCATCGGCCTCAGTCTCCTCCGCGAGCCGGCTTTTTACGTCGCGCAGGCATTCCAGCAGCAGCGGATTGAAAGCACCGTGCTTTCCTGCGGTCAGCTCAGCGACCGCTTCCTCCTGCGAGAGGGCCTCGCGCTTGTCCCGCTTGCCGACCAGACCGTCATAGGCATCCGCCAGCGCTACCACCTGTGCTGCGATGGGGATGTCATCGCCCTTCCGGCCATCAGGATAGCCGCTGCCGTCCCAGCGCTCATGATGCCAGCGGCAGATTTGGATCGCAAATTTCACCAGCGGCTCGTCCTGATACTGGGACAGATTTTCCAGCATCTGCGCACCCAGAATGGGGTGGGTGTGGAGGATGGCGGTTTGTTCCGGCGTCAGGTCGTGGACGTTGAGGATGCGGTCGTCGATAGCAACTTTGCCGATGTCGTGGAGGGCAGAGGCCGTCGTGATGAGGTAGCGGTCTATTCCGCTCAGGCCGTAGAAGTCGGTCTTCTGGCACAGACGCTCCAGCAGGATGCTGGTGATGCGCTGCACCCGGGAGATGTGGTGGATGCTCTCGCTGTTGTGGATCTCCGTGACCTGGCTGAGGATGCCGATCATGATCTGGTCGTTTTTCTCCCGGTCATAGAACTGCTGAGACACCAGCGCACTGAGACGGCGCTGACGGGCGTAGAGCCGGGCGACATTGGAGACGCGGCGGTGGACGATGCGGGCATCGAAGGGGCGGCTGATGTAGTCCGAAGCACCCAGCTCGTAGGCGCGGCGGACGGTCTGGGAGGAATCCTCGCTGGAGATCATCACGACGGGGATGTCCTCGAGCCAGCCCTGGGCAGACATCCGGGAGAGGACATCGAAGCCGTCCATGTCGGGCATCACGATGTCCAGCAGCACGATGGAAATATCCGAGCCCCAGGCGTTCAGAAGCTCGAGGCACTTGGGGCCGTTGGGGGCTTCCAGGATCTCGAAATCGTCGCAGAGGATCTCCGAGAGGATGTCACGGTTCATGGGGGAGTCGTCCACGATGAGCACCATCGGACGGTGCTCATTTTCAGAGCAGACGGCATCGGGGGCGATGTCCGCGGTGACGACAGTGTTCTTGCGGCGCTTTGCAAGGTACATCCGCTTGTCGGCGATGAGCAGGGCGTCGCTGATGGGGATGCCGGCGGCCATCGCGCCGCCGATGCTGGCCGAGACGTGCATCTTCTCGAACTCGGGCAGATGGGACGCGAAGAGACGCTTGTTGATGTCCTTGAGCTTGCGTACGAAAGCCTCAGCCGAGATGTCGGGCAGGATGAGCAGCAGCTCGTCGCCGCCGTACCGCACCAGCATATCGGTGGAGCGGATGCAGCGGTGGATGATGGATGTGATGAGCCGGAGCGCTGCGTCACCGGCTGAGTGGCCGTAGGTGTCGTTGCAGAGCTTGAAGTCGTCGAGGTCTATCATGGCGACGCCGGCGTTGAGGTACTTGTGCTTTAATTCCTCTTCATAGAAACGGCGGTTGTAGGCACCGGTGAGGGCGTCCCGGTAGATGAGCTCGTTGGAGTGGAGGGAGCTGCGGGCGCTGGCGTCCAGCGGCAGGATCATCTCCATCACATAGGGCTTGCCGTCCACCTCGACATAGCGGGCTGTGACCTGATAGAGGGAGCTGCCAAGCGTTTCCAGCTTGGAGCACTGGCATTTGCCTGCCATTGCCTCGCGCCCCACGCAGCTGGTGCAGGGATGGACATTCTTCCAGGGCGGGTAGCAGGGTTCTTCCGCCAGCATCTTCGGGTCGAGAAGACGGACGGAAGCATATATCTTGCGCAGACAGGCCATCTCCTGTTCGGCCTGCTGGCGTGTCAGATTTTGCTCGGTAAGTTCGGACATGGTGTCGCTCCTATTATAACAAGGTAACGAGGTATGGTGTGGAAGGAGGGCGAGAAACAGCAGTCCTTCTGCAGCGGATAATGATAATCATGTAATATACTACCACAATCATGGGAAATCCGTCAATGCATAGAGAAATATTTCCGAAATGGAATGACCGTCTGCCGGGATTCCCGGGAAAATAGAAATTTGGAGCAGACCGATAAAATTGTTGCATCCCGGCGCGAAACGGCTCGAAAAATTTGTAACCGATTTGATAAAAATACGCACAGACACAATAAATTTGGACGCTGGTTGCACAAATATGAAAAATTGTGCCGCTTAACAAAAAGATTTTGGGATACAACAGAATGTATTGTGGAACACTCACAAAATATGGCAAATAATCTTGTCTATTTGTTCTATTGCGAATGGTCGGGCGGATGGTTATAATACAAACAGAAACCGCAAAACGTGTAACGAGTGCGCTTTGCGAGATGCTGTGATAAGCGTTAATGAAGGAGAACAAGATTATGAAAATGATTTCTCGTCGTGACTTCCTGAAAGCTTCCGCTGTTGTGGGTGCTGCCGGCGTTCTGACTGCCTGCGGCGGTTCTTCCGCTTCTACTGCTGCTTCCTCTACTGCAGCTTCTACCGCTGCTTCTTCTACCGCAGCTGCTGCTTCCGGCTCTGCTAACGTCGGCGTCTGCATCTATCAGTTTGCTGATAACTTCATGACCCTGTACCGCACCGACCTGGAAGAGTACCTGAAGGACATGGGCTACGCTGTCACCATCGTCGATGGCAAGAACGACCAGAACACCCAGACCGAGCAGATCAACACCTTCCTGCAGCAGGGCGTGGACGTGCTGGTCATCAACCCCGTGCAGACCACTTCCGCACAGACCATCGTTGATACCGTCAAGCCCTCTGAGACTCCTATCGTCTTCATCAACCGTGAGCCCGACAAGAGCGTTCTGGACTCCTACGCAGACAAGTGCTGCTACGTCGGCGCTGACGCACGTCAGTCCGGTACTTATCAGGGCGAGCTGATCCTCGAGACCGAGACTCAGGGCGACATCAACGGCGACGGCAAAATCACCTACATCATGTGCAAGGGCGACCCCGAGAACATTGATGCTCAGTACCGCACCGAGTACTCCATCAAGGCTCTGACCGACGCCGGCAAGGAAGTCGAGTGCCTGTACGAGTACCTGGACAACTGGGACCAGACCACCGCACAGCAGGACGTCGCAAACGCTCTGGCACAGTACGGCGAGAAGATCGAAGTCGTCTTCTGCAACAACGACGCAATGGCACTGGGCGCTCTGCAGTCCCTGCAGCAGGCTGGCCGTACCGTCGGCAAGGACGTCTATCTGGTCGGTGTTGACGCACTGAGCGAGGCTGTCCAGAATGTCGTCGATGGCAACATGACCGGCACCGTTCTGAACGATGACGTGGGCCAGGCTACCGCCGCCGCAGCTGCTACCAAGCTGTACGTCGAGGGCAGCAAGGTCGAGCAGTACTACTGGGTCGACTACGTCAAGGTCACCAAGGAGAACGCTGCACAGTACATCAAGTAAGCAGCCAAAACCCTATCGTTGCAAGGTGCGCAGTGAACCAATAAGGCTTAATTAAAAGCTAAAAAGCGCGTGCGTGCGAGAAAATATCTCCGCGCACGCGCCTTATTTTAGGAGCCCGCCGGCAAAAGACGCACTTTCCAAGACCCAAAGACAAGGAGGCTCTGAGGAATGTCAGAATACCGTCTGGTAATGAAAGGCGTGGTAAAGACCTTCCCCGGCGTGAAAGCGCTGGACCACGCGCAGTTGGAGCTCCGCCCCGGCAAGGTCATGGCCCTGATGGGCGAGAACGGTGCCGGTAAGTCCACCCTGATGAAATGTATGTTCGGCATTTACAAGATGGACGAGGGCGAGATCGAGTACGAAGGCGAAAAGGTCAACATCCCCACCCCGCTGGATGCACTGAACCGCGGCATCGCCATGGTGCATCAGGAGCTGCAGCCTATCCCGGCCCGTACTGTGGCCGAGAACATCTGGCTGGGCCGCTACCCCACCAAGAAGGCTGGTCCCATCACCATCGTGGACCATGCCAAGATGTATAAAGATACCGATGACCTGCTGAAAAAGCTCAAGCTGGACATCAACTCCCACGCAAAGCTGGGTACGCTGAGCATCGCACAGATGCAGATGGTGGAAATTGCAAAGGCTGTTTCCGCAAACTGCAAGGTGCTGATCCTGGATGAGCCGACTTCCTCGCTGACTGCGAACGAAGTCGAGTCCCTGTTCCGCATCATGAACGAGCTGAAAGAGCAGGGCGTCGCTCTGGTCTACATCAGCCATAAGATGGACGAGATCAAGGTCATCGCCGACGAAGTCACCATCATGCGTGACGGCCATTATATCGGTAAGTGGGACGTCGCCAACATGACCAAAGAGCAGATCATCGCCAAGATGGTCGGCCGCGAACTGTCCAACCTGTATCCCCCGCTGGAGAACCACCCCTCCGACGAGATCATGATGAAGGTGGAAGACTTCACCTCCATCCATCCGCGCTCTTTCCGCCACTGCAGCTTCGAGCTGAAGAAGGGCGAGATCCTGGGCGTGGCCGGCCTGGTGGGCGCACAGCGCACTGAGCTGATGGAAGGCATTTTCGGCCTGCGCGCTCACACCGCCGGTAAGGTATGGATCAAGGGCCAGGAAGTTACCATCAAGCAGCCCCGCGACGCCATCCAGCACAGCGTGGCTCTGCTGACCGAGGACCGCCGCGCCACCGGCATCATGGGCGTGCTGAGCGTGGCCGATAACATCTCCATCGCCTCTCTGGACGCCCTGCGCAAGGGTCCCATCATGCTGGACGACAAGAAGATCCTCGAGCTGGTGGCTACCAACAAAGAGAAGATGGCCATCAAGGTCCCCAGCCCCAAGACGGCGATCAAGAGCCTTTCCGGCGGCAACCAGCAGAAGGTGCTGATCGCCCGCTGGCTGGCTAACAACCCCGATGTCCTCATTCTGGACGAGCCCACCCGAGGCATCGACGTCGGCGCAAAATATGAGATCTACTGCATCATCGCCGACTTGGCCAAGCAGGGCAAGAGCATCATCATGATCTCCTCCGAAATGAGCGAGATCATCGGTATGTCCAACCGCGTCATGGTCATGTGCGATGGCCGCATCACCGGCTTCATCGACGGCAAGGATGCTACGCAGGAGAACATCATGGCTCTGGCGACCCAGTTCGAGACCGCGCCCGAAGCGGCGGCGGCCAATCAGTAAACAAGGAGGCTGTCTATCGTGGAAGCTACCAAGAAAGTAACGGGCAAGTCTGTAAAGAAGTGGCTGGGCAACAACGCCATCATCGTCCTGATGCTGGCCGTGTCCCTCATCGTCGGCATCATCCACCCCAACTTCTTCGCACTGGCCAATATCATCAACCTGTTCAAGAACGTCTCTATCCGCTACATCATCGCTCTGGGCATCTCCGGCTGTCTGATCACCACCGGTAACGACCTGTCCGCAGGCCGTCTGGCTGGTTTCGCTGCCTGCCTGGCCTGCATCTTTGCGCAGACCGAGGGCGCTGCCGGTAAGTTCTACCCCAATATGCCCACCCTGCCCACCCCCGTGGTCTTCATCCTCGTCATCGCCATCTGCGCCATCGTGGGCCTGTGCAACGGCCTCGTGGTCAGCTACCTGAAGGTCCAGCCCTTTATCGCTACGCTGGGTATGCAGCAGGTGGTCTACGGTATCTGCCTCGTCTACACCGGCGGTACCCCCATCGGCTCCCTGAACAAGGACTTCACCTCTCTGGCCTCCAACACCCTCTTCGGTGTTCCTGTGCTGATCATCATTGCCCTCTTCGTGGCCTGCTGCTTCTGGTTCCTGTACAACAAGACCCGTCACGGCAAGTACATGTACGCCATCGGCGGCAACGAGGCTGCTGCTGAGGTGGCCGGTGTCAACGTGCACGCTACCAAGATCCGCATCTACATTCTGGCTTCCTGCATGTTCGGTCTGGCAGGCTGCCTGCTGGCTGCAAAGTCCGGCGGCGCATCCGTCAACACTGCAATGGGCTATGAGCTGGACGCTATCGCAGCTTCTACCATCGGCGGCGTCTCCACCACCGGCGGTGTCGGCACTGTCCCCGGCATCCTCGTCGGCGTGCTGGTCTTCGAGCTGATGAAGGTCGCTCTGCAGTTCATGAACGTCAACTCTTCTTACACTTACATCGTGCAGGGCCTTGTCATCATCGTGGCTGTTGCGATCGATATTCGCAAGTACCTCGCAAAGAAGTAATTTCCCTAAGAGAGCGCCTATCGGGCCGTCCACTCGTTGCAGTGGGCGGCCCACTTTGTTATAATAAGAGTAGCCCTCTCAGTCTGCTTCGCAGACAGCTCTCCCAGAGGGAGAGCCATTGGCAAGCCGGGAAACTTTGAGCTGACCGCTGAAGGTCTGATATGACGCAAAAGGGAGGGCCTTGCCACAGAGGGCAGATACTTCTGGACAAATCTATTTTGTCAGTCTGCTGTGAATCCAGACAGCGGAGCACTACATTTTCAAAAAACGAAAAACTTGCTCGTCCAGTACGAGGTGACCGGCCCGCCAGTGGCTTTCCCCTCTCGGGGGCTGGGCGAAATGGGTTTATCGTAG
>OGRS01000936.1_pt1 | contig 21610 bp, 20 predicted proteins | sample 1553561 | NCBI WGS metagenome assembly OGRS01 (sample SAMEA2580103, study PRJEB22360) | human gut metagenome | biome: human gut; feature: human-associated habitat; material: faeces | place: Denmark | collected 2008/2010
AATTTAGAAATAAAGATTGTTTTAACGGTGGACAAAAAAGTCCACGGTTTTAATCATTATTCTAACTAGACAATATTTTACCTTTTTGACCTGATAGCGATATTATCGCCCTCAGCTCTTTTTTATTTTTATTTTAAATGGAAAATATTTCTAATAAAATCTTTTTCCCTACTTGTGGGGAAACCTAATCGGTTTCAATCCTTGTTATTACTGAATTGAAATTTCAATATCAGCGCCATTTGTGGCGCTATAATTAAAGTTTTCTGTATCTAACCCTTGTTTTAAATGGATAGGTTTCTTAATAAGATAATGCTATTAAATCTGGTACTCAAGGTTTTTATCAGTTTTAATCCTTGTTTTAAATGGATATGTTTCTTAATCAGAATGCTTCATCATTAGATCTATAATAGAAGAGGTTTTAATCCTTGTTTTAAATGGATATGTTTCTTAATTAAACTTACATCCTGGACTTAGATAAGCAAATGTTTTCGTTTTAATCCTTGTTTTAAATGGATATGTTTCTTAATGGCTATTTATACTTATTCCCAATCTTTTCTTCATTTTATCATCTGAGCAAAATTTACTCTGCTGTCCGTCATTTTATTTTTTTATTTTCCAATGTACTATATTTTTATACAAGTTTTTTGTATTTTTCGTTATCTAACGAGGGTGATTTTCTTACTCTCCCCCGCTCCACACCTTTTTGGTCAATTATTTTAAGCAAAATCAACTGACTGAAAAAGTATCTCTTAAGCAAAGTATAACACAAAAGAGATTTTTTTTCAATAGACTTTCTCTCTAGCTCCACACAGCAGTGACCTATATTTAATTTGATTCCTAAAAAATATATTTCACTATAAATCAAAGGTTTTATAAATTTATAATAAAAAGAAAAAGAGTATAACATCTTTAAAATGCCCTTATTTTAATTGGAATATATTTTTATCAAAGTAACTTTTATTTTTTAGAAGTATATCCTATAATATAAGTAAAAAAATGTTGTCAAACAAAAAAAGTAATTATTCGCCAAAAAAAGTAATTTCACTTTTGTATAATTATCTCATAATAAGAAAAACAGATTGGGAGGAAAGAATTATGAGTATGAATTATATGGTTTTAGATAAATTTGACAATATTTTTAATGACTTTAAAACTGAAATATCAAAAGCTAGTTCCCTTTGCAAATTAAGAGAATTAAATTTTTATGGAGATAGTTTGCCTAATTACAACGATTCCACTCTTCAAAAATTTTATTTAGCAAGATATTTATTAGCATATTATGTGGAGTATGCCAAATTATACGAAGATTTAATAGAAAAAGACTTTATAAAAAACGACTACAATATTTTATCAATCGGTTGCGTTTGTGGTTTAGATTTATGGGGGTTAAAAAAAGCAACAGAAAACACAAAAATAAATTATAATTACACAGGTTTAGACTGTATAAAATGGGATTATTCAGACTTTTTTGGAGAAAAATTTATTAATGCTAGAATAGAAAATATTTGTAAACTAAACAAATCAAATTATAACGTTATTATATTTCCAAAATCTATTGGGGAGTTTGACCAAGAAACATTTGAAAATTTAAAAAATACAATTAGAAATAGCAACTTTAATGAAAAAAATCTAGTTTTAATATCTGCCCATAGAAAATCAAGAGAGTTCAGAGACAGAGAAAGATTATTAGAAATAATGGAAGTTTTTCAATACAATCACAGATATATTTTAAAAGATTCATCAAGTGTAAGCACTCACGACTTTACTAGAAAATTAGAATACATCAATCCTCAAATAAGATACCCAAAAGATAAAATGGATTTTATAAAATATTTACCTTGTTTATGTAAAAAACATTCAGTATGTAGTGGAGATTGTGATCAAACTCTTTCAAGATACCCAGTAAACTCTGATTCACAATTTTGCTACCAAATAATTACTTTAACAAAAGAAGAATTTTTTTAAGAAAAGGAGCTTAATATGATAATAAGTGTAAGTAGAAGAACAGATATACCAGCTTTTTATAGTGATTGGTTTTTTAATAGATTAGAAGAGGGATTTGTCTATGTAAAAAATCCTATGAACATCAATCAAATAAGAAAAATTAGCCTAAAAAAAGAAGAGGTAGATTGTTTTGTATTTTGGACAAAAAACGCTATTCCTTTGACAACAGAGGAAAATCTAATAAAATTAAAGGATTACAAATACTATTTTCAATATACAATCTCCCCTTATGGAAAAGATGTAGAGCCTTGTGTAATTGATAAGAAAAAAATTATAGAAAATTTTATCTTTTTGGCAAAAACTATTGGAAAAGAAAAAATGGTCTTTAGATATGATCCGATATTTCTAAGTGAAAAATATAATTTAGATTATCATTTTAGAGCTTTTGAAAGATTATGTGAAAAATTGGGAAATTATACTGAAAAGTGTGTAATAAGTTTTGTGGACTTGTATAAAAAAACAGAGAGAAATACAAAGTCTTTAAGAATAAGAGTTCCAAAGGAAGATGAAAAAATAGAGATAGTTAAAAAATTTGTTGAAATAGCTAATAAATATAATATGGTTATAGAAACTTGCTCTGAAAATGGGGATTTCTCTAAATATGGCGTACAAAAAGGAAAATGTATTGATGACCGTTTGATTTCAAAAATTTTAGGGATAAATGTCTATGATAAAAAAGATAAATTTCAAAGAGAGGAGTGCGGTTGTATAAAAAGTTATGATATAGGAGAGTATAACACTTGTATTCACGGTTGTTTATATTGCTATGCTAACTTTAACAAAGAAAAAGCAATCGAAAATTATAAATTACATAACAAAAATTCTAAACTATTAATCGGAGAAGTCGGTGCAAATGCCACTATTAACGAGGCTAAAAAAGAAAGTATCTTAAAAAAAATAAAAAAAGTCCAAGACACAAATGATAAACAATTAACATTGGTTTAAAAATATTTATTAAAAAGAGGTTGATTTCTATTTTTAGAAGTTAATCTCTTTTTATTTTTCAAAAAAATTAAAAACCTGATTTACAAGTATATTGTAAGTCAGGCTTTTTTTATTAACCTTATTTTAAATGGATATGTTTCTTAATTTGTAGATAGTTTTAGTGGAGTAGAAATTGACGTGAGAACGTTTTAATCCTTGTTTTAAATGGATATGTTTCTTAATCGAAGATGGTTGGGTGTATGACATTAATGGTGAGCTAGCGTTTTAATCCTTGTTTTAAATGGATATGTTTCTTAATGGTTATTTATACTTATTTCCAATCTTTTCTTCATTTTATCATCTGAGCAAAATTTGCTCTGCTGTCCGTCACTTTATTTTTTTATTTTCCAATGTACTATATTTTTATACAAGTTTTTTGCATTTTTCGTTATCTAACGAGCGTGATTTTCTTATTCTCCCCCACTCCACACGTTTTTGGTCAATTATTTTAAGGAAAATCAACTGACTGAAAAAACATCTTCTAACCAAAGTATAACATAAAAGAGATTTTTTTTCAATAAAACTATCAAAAAATATTTTATTAAAAAACAGTCTTTTCATATTTTATTCATTTTCTTAAGAGAATCTTAAAAGCTCTATTAATATTATTTCTCCTATCTTGATTAAAATATATTTTTAATTCTTTAAAGAATGTATTTTATTATAAAATTGTAATTTTAATGTCCATTTGGTAATTCAACTATGATAAACTTTTTTCAAGTAGATTATAAATAAAAAAAAATCTCAATTTTTAGTAAGAATTTAGGTTTTTTTGGTAAGGGATTATTATAAAATGACCTTGCCAAAAGAAAAGGAGGAAAATATGAAAAAGAAAATAAAAGTATCTATAAATAAGGAGATGTATGACAGATTGATGACTGATATAAAAAAGTTTAATTTAAGTATATCTCGTTTTAATAACCAGTTAATAAAATTTTATTTAAAAAATACCTTTAAACTTACTATTGATAAAATAAAAAACGAAAAGATTATCCAATTTTTACTTGATGAAAATTTGATTAACGACTATTTTAGATTCTTTTACCAATCAGATATAAAAACAGAAACAGTTTTTTTAAGGTCGATTTATACAGATTATTTAAGTCAAGATATGGAGATAAGAGAAAAAATAATAAAAAAGTAAAAAATAAATATTTTTGGTAAAGCGATTTTATATAATAAACTCGTTAAAGAGATTAAAGGAGGTTTAAAATGTTGACACTATTTTTAATAGGGATTATTTCTAAAAAGTTTTAATAAAAGTTTTTGATAATTGTATGTTTTAACGAAAGGAGGGAAATTATGTTAGAAACATTGTTAATGTGGGGAGTTATATACGAAATTTTTAAAAAAAGATAATTTGATTTAATATTGAAACAAGGATATAATATAATTAGAAAATTTTAGGAGGAGTTTTTATGAAAAAAAATATTTTAATAGCAACTTGTGGTACAAGTTCTCTTACTAATCATCGTGACATAATAAACAACCATTTTCAAGGTAGACCTCTAAGCTCACTAACAGAAGAAGAGGCAAAAGATTTTAAAGAAAGAATAATCAAAGAATTACAAGGAAAAGATATAACAGATAAAAAATTTGGTGCTGAAATTAACTCTACATATTATCTATTTAAAAAAGAAAATATCGAAGATGCAAAAATATATTTAATAGTTTCTGATTCAATAGATGGTAGAACAGCAGGAGAGGTTGTAAAATATACAATAGAAAATAGTATGAACTTTGAAGTTGAAATTAGAGAGATAGAAAAATTAAATATTACAAAAGAACACGACTTTGCAATCCAAGGACTTAGAAATCTTTCTACTGAAATAGCAAAAATTATAAAAAAACATGAATTTGACAATATAATGATTTCCCCAATCGGTGGATTAAAAGCACAAATATTTATGGTCGGATTAATTGCCCAAGTTTTCAAAATACCAGCATATTATCTATATGAAAACAGCACTGAGATTGTAAAACTTTTACCTATGCCTATAACTATTGATAGAGATCTATTTATAAAGAACTTAGACATTATCTCAAGACTAAAAAAAGAAAGCATTTTACCAAAAAGTGAAATACAATCTTATATAAATCGTGATTCAAATTTAAGAAATATTTTAGAAGACGTAAGAATGGACAATACTAGTTATTTCTCTTTATCACCTTTAGGAGAAATGATCTATGACAAATTAAATACAGATGTTCTATCTACTTTACCAAAAGATGCTCTATCATCAGAAAAACTTTATCAAGAGCAATACAAAGGAAACGAGGCTCACGCAGAACAATTAAGAAACCATTCAGAGTTTCAAAGATTTATAAAGAAAGTAATAAACGCACCTTATGTAACAAAAGTAATAATTAATTATTTTTCTCCAGATAACAAGGGAAATCAAAAAAAATTCACACTTTCATCAGATGATACAGAAGGAAGAATAATAAAATTCCAATTCAATAATTCAAAAGGAATGTTAGAAGGAAAAATATTTGCTACAGAACAAGATGATACAAAATTACAATCAGCTATCATTAACCTTTACCATATTACAAATGACTAAAAATATAAATAATTCCTTATGCTTTTTAATAGATAACAAAAAAATATTATTTGATAGAATTAGAAAAAATATACGGGAGATTAAAATTCTCCCTTTATTTTTTTACATTATATAATAAGTATAGAGGTGATTATATGAGAGAAAGAACTGATAAAGATGAAGAAGAATTTTTAAAATGGCTATTGGAGACTGGAAAAATAACGAAAGAGATGTATGATAAAGCAATGAATGCTACTCAGGAGAAAAAAGAATATAACTCTTTGAGAACAAAAATAGGATATTGTATAGTTAATGGAGAAACAGAGCATCTTACAGAAATGGAAACAAGATTAAAAGAATTAGAAAAAATAATAAGACAACAAAAGAAAGATAAAAAGGGAGAATAATTATTTCTCCCTTTTTTGTTAAGTTAAATTTTTTTTATTTTCTTTAATTGGATTTTTTCTAAAAGTTTTAGTTCCAATTTTCTTGGGATAAACTTTCCTAGAATAACTAAAAACTTATTAAACACTCCGGGGATACAAATATCTTTTCCCCTAAAGAAATCATCTATAATAATTTTTGCCACCTTTTGAGAATCCATAATATAAAAGCTCTTTTCATTTTTCATTCCTACAAACTCTGTACTAGTTGGTCCGGGATAAACTCCCATTATTCTAAAATCTTTTTCTTTAGTTTTGGGATTTTCAGTTATCAAGCTATTCGTAAAGGAGCTAACAAAGGATTTTGTTCCATAGTAAGTGGCAAAATATGGTCCACCTACTTGAAAAGCCCCAGTAGAAGATATATTTATTATTCCTGTAAACTTATCATATTTTTTGTAGTTTAAAAATTTATGGGTCATATTTACAAGGGATAAAATATTAAGATTGATAACCCTTTGATTGTCAGTAAGAGAAATATCTTGAAACTTTCCTAAAGCTCCAACCCCAGCATTATTTATCAAAATATCTATTTTTATACTATTTTCTTCTAAATATTTAAAGATTTTATCAATATTTTCTTCCAAAGATATATCATAGTTTAGAGGGATAAAACTTTGAGGATATTCTTTTTCTAAATCTTTTAATCTAGATAAAGTCCTAGCCACTCCAAAAACTTTGTCCCCTCTTTTTATAAATTCTTTTGTAAGTTCTAATCCAATCCCTTTTGTAACTCCAGTTATTAATATATTCATACTATCACTTTATTAGAAAATTATAAATACAACATTCTCAGCTGGAGATTGGTAGTTAGAGTTTAGATTTCTTTTAGAATCTCCCATTATCCAGTCAAATAAAAACTTTGAATGAGAAACAGTATTTCTTATACATTTTCTTGTACCTTTAAATGTTCCAAGTCCATTTTCTTTTTGAAGTAGGAAAAAGTCCTCATTATCTTTCTCGTCGTGTTCAATAGGTGTTCCGTGAAGATATCCTCCACCACTGAATCTTATAGCATATCTAGCTATTCCAGCATCTTCCCCATAAAGTCCTCTATATCCCATTTCATATTTTAGAAGAGGGACAATGTAAGAACCTCTTGGAGTTTCAAAACCTAGCTCACTTTCAATACCAGTTTTTCCATAGATATATGAAATCAAATACCAGTTATCTCCAACTTTTTCAAAAGCTCCCAAGTTTTGATTGTCTATATCTACAACTATTGCTTTTTTAAATCCTTTTGAGATTTCAGGTCTATAAGTTAGATATTTTTTTGGCACTCTTAGAGGAGACTCTTTTATATTTTCAACCTTAACTTCAGCATAATTTCCCTCTATTTTTTCTACACTAAGGATAGATCTATCAGGAATATGAATTTCTATATCCTCTTTGTTTTCTTCCTTGTAAACACCAACTATATTTTGGTCAATGGAAACTCCGTATTTATCCTTAGTTCTTTTCATATCTTTATTAAATGGGTTTGGAAGATATGAGTTTGTAGAGGCAAGTTTTACCTTTTCACTATTTTTATCACTTATAAATTTTTCAACCTCTTCTATTCTTGAAAGCATTTTTTCAAATCTAAAAGTTCTAAGAATAGCAGAACCCTCATATATATATCCCTCTCCCTTTGGAGTTTTAACCTTGTACCAAACATTTCCTCCAACTTTTACTTTTTCTAATAAAAGATATTTTGTATTAAATGGAGCGTGATAAATCTCTGGTGAATCTGAAAAAGGCTCAGTCCTCACCCTTGCATAGAGAGTTTTTATAAATACATAGTCTAAAAGTTTTGGTAAATCTTCTCCACCATATTTTATATCTATTTTTATATTTTCGTGTATTAAATTATCATATTTTTTTTCTACTATTATCTCTGGTCTTTTAGTTTTACCAAAAGTTAAAGCAAAACAAAAGGTAAAAATTAGTAAAAAAAACTTTTTATTCAGCACTACTTTCTCCCCCAATCTCTAATTCAGTAATATTTTTTTTAAGTCCGTTTTTTTCAACTAGAGCCACCTTAACCAAGAAACTGTTTTTTAGGATAATCTCTCTAGCTCTATCTAAATATTTTTCGTCTAATTTCACAGCCAACCCACAGTTTGCAGAAATCTCTACTGGAAGTGGTATTATTCTACATTGAATATCATTTTCTAATAAGATTTTTTCAAGACTTATAACAAAATGAGTGGAATCGGCAGAAATTACTATAAATCTCTCTTGTAACTTCATTTTATACTCTTATTAATTTTGTAGCTTTAAATTGTCTATCAACGATAGTGTACATATTTGTTAAACTTCCAACTTGTAACTTGTCTTGAACGTGATAATAATTTGCACAAGTACCACAAGAGATTACTTCAACACCCATACTTTCAAGTTTTTTCAAATCTTCAATAGTATTTTCATTTACAGTTGCAAGTAAAACCCCTTTGTTATAAAGGATAACTGTTTTTGGTAAAGTTTCCATCTCTGTCAAAGAGTAGATAAATCCTTTTACTAAGATTTTTCCAAGCTCCTCGTCACCTTTTCCCATTTCATCAGAGTCGATAACTACAACTATATTTTCCTCTTTAGTTTCTTTTTTATCTTCATTTGGTTTTTTATTGATAATAACTTGGAAATTTCCGTCAACTTCACAAGATTTAAACTCATATCCAAGCTCTTTAGCTAATTTTTCTAAGTTTTGTTTAGCTGTTTCGTTGTCAACTAAAACTTCAACTTCTCCCTCTGCAATCTCGTTTAGAGCTTTTTTTGTCATAATAACAGGTACTGGACAAACAAATCCAACTGCATTTACTTTTACCATTTTTTTCCTCCTTAAAATCCCTCTCTAAGAAATCTTGTATTTTCTCTATTGATTAAAAATTTTATTTTTTCTAGCTTATTTATTATTCTTATGGCACTTTGACGGTTTGTGTCGAGAAGTTCCCTAAATCCCCCAAGAGTGATACCATTTTTTCTATTATCCTCTTGTGAGAAATAGTCTACAAGCCTTTTTTGTGCCTCTTTAAAAAATCCCGATAAAATATATCTGTCCTCTTCTAAATATACTATCATCTGATTTTCTACCATAAATCTGTGGATTTTCTCTATCTCTTTTTTAGGATAAAAATCTCCTAGCATATTTTCTATTATCTCATATTTTACCATATAAAATCCAGAATTTTTATAAATTTTAAAAATTTTTTCTTTTAAATCTTTCTGCTCCTTAGTAAGTTTTATCTTAAAGTCATACAGAGATACAGTGTTATTTTCTATTTTTATAAGGCTTTCTTTTGATAAATCTTCCAAAATATCCCCTATGTCAGTTGTGAGTATCTTTTCTAGCTCCAAAGGTTTTATACCTTTTTTTAAAGGGTTATCTGTATGAAAAGCTTTTAACTGTTCTATAAGTTTTTCTTTTAGATTTTCCCTATCTTTTTTGTCAAAGTCTTTGTTATCAAAAATATCTTTTAATCTATCGATATAATTTTCGTAATTATTATTTTTCTTTGATATTTTCTGCCCTTTGGTGTCTAGGATTTTTATACCACCAAGTGTAACAATAGGCGAGTAACTTCTAATTATTCCAAGTTGATTTTTAAAAGAAAAAACCTCTTTTTCCAAGACAACCTGCCCTATATATCCATTTTTATATTTATCAAAAAGTAAAATCTTTCCAATAACTTCGTCAGTTCCTAGATAAATTCTTATTTTTTGATTGTTTTTTATAAGTTTATTTTCTAAGGAAGTTAAAAATATATCAATCCTATCACTAGAAACTAAACTATCATCAGAGCATAAAAAATCCCCTCTTTTTATCTCTTTGTAGTCAACGCCTCCAAGATTTAAAGCTCCACGACAGTTTTCCTCCAAAGTTTCTAATCTATTTCCAAAGTTTTCTATTGATTTTATCTTAAGTTTTTTTCTAGCTGGGTATAGATAGATATTATCTCCTAAGTTTACTTTTCCTGATGAAACGCTACCAGTAACAACAGTTCCTACACCTTTAATTGTAAAACTTCTATCAATATACATTAAGAAATCTTTATTTTGATTTTCTAAATCTAGCTTAGATATATCTTCTAAAAGTTTTATTTTTAATCTATCAAAGCTCTCTATATCTTTTATAGAGGTTTCCAAAATATCAAAATTTTCTAAAAAACTTCCCTTAAACCTCTCTTTTATCTGAGATTTTAACTCCGACATTTTTTCTTTACTTACTAAATCAGTCTTAGTAAGGATTATCATTCCAGACTTTATCCCTAAAAGTTTTAAGATTTCAAAATGCTCAACAGTCTGTGGCATAATTCCGTCATCTGAGGCTATAAGAAACAATACATAATTTATCCCAGAAACCCCACTTAACATATTTTTTATAAACTTTTGATGTCCCGGTACGTCTATAATTCCGATATTTATATCCTTTTCTTTTATGTAAGAAAATCCTATATCAATAGTCATCTCCCTCTCTTTTTCTTGGGGAAGTCTATCTGTATCAATACCAGTTAGATATTTTATAAGGGTAGTCTTGCCGTGGTCAATATGCCCAGCTGTTCCGATGATTATATTTTTCATTTTATCCCTCTTTCCAAGAATACCCTCTCTATATTCTCCGAAAGCTCCTCTATATCATCATCAAATATAGTTTTCATATCTATAAAGAAACGATTTTTTTCAATTCTACCTATGATAGATACAGGATTTTTTCTAAAATATTCTTCCAGTCTATTTGGAGAAATATCCCCCTTAAACTCTATACCAAAACTCTCTATATCCTCCTCAGGCATACTTCCACCACCGATTGTAGCTTTAGTAGGTATTACACTGTGAGAGATATTTTTATTATTTAAAAGTTTTGAAAGTTTGTTAACTCTCTTTTCCACTTCTTTTATATCTTCTGTAATCATTCTAAGGGTAGGGATATTTTTTACAGCCTCTTTTTCATCAAGATAAGTCCTAAAAATATTTTCCAAAATGGCGATAGTTATTTTATCCACCCTTATGGTTCTTAAAAATTGATTTTTCTTAAGCCTATCAATCAGATGTTTCTTTCCGACAATTATCCCAGCTTGACAACCACCTAAAAGTTTATCTCCACTAAACATCACAAGACTAGCCCCACACTCTAGACTTTTCTTTATAGTTGGCTCTTGAATAACCCCATATTTTGTAAACTCAATAAGGTTACCGCTACCTAAATCCTCTATTACCAAAAGATTTTTTTTCTTCCCAAGCTCCACCAAATCTCCTAGAGGAACATCTTTTGTAAAACCTTTTATCTTATAATTAGATGTGTGGACTTTTAACAAAACTCCGCTTGTTTCATCAATGGCATTTTCATAATCTTCCAAGTGAGTTCTGTTGGTTGTACCTACTTCCAAAAGTTTAGCCCCAGAAAATTTTATAATCTCTGGCACTCTAAAACTTCCACCAATCTCCACAAGCTCCCCTCTTGAGATGATAGCATTCTTCCCTTGAGAAAACTCGTTTAGTGTAAGAAGTACCGCTCCAGCATTGTTATTTACCACCAAAGCCCCCTCACACTGTGCAACTTTGCAAATAAGTTTTTCAAGGTTTTCGTAACGACTGCCCCTCTCCCCTCTTTCGATATTGTATTCGAGATTTGTATAAGATGAGAGAATGTCCGAAATATCTTTAGCTATTTTTTTAGAGAAAACACTTCTTCCAAGGTTTGTGTGGATAATAGTTCCAGTTCCATTGAAAACCTTTTGAAGTCTTTTTCTTTTTTCCTTTTGGATAAGTTCTATAATAGATTTTTTAATACTAGCCAAAAGATTATCAGATAATTTTTCTAAATCTTTATCATTTGAATTTTTGATATTTTCTCTAAAACTTCCCAAAACATTTTTTATACACCACAAAAAAGTGTAGTAGTCTACACTTTCTTTGATATTTTGTAAATCTTTATCTTTAAGCAGAATATCCACCTTTGGCAGACTTCTAAGCAATCTTTCTTTCATAGTTCTCCTTGTATCAAAAAGGATAAAACCTATCTTACTATTATGCTAAACTCCCCTTTTTTCTCTACACTTCCAACGATTGCAGATTTTATCTCCAAGCCACTTAATTCTTCCATAACATAAGTTATATACTCCACTGGTACAGAGAATAAAAGTCCTCCTGATGTCTGAGGGTCAAATAAAATCTCCTCTATCTCGAAAGGGATATTTTCAAACTTTACCTTTCCCTCTAAAGATTTTCTATTTCTTTGACCACTACCAGTGATGTAGAAATCCTTTGCAAACTCTTTAGCACCACTTAGATATGGTACGTACTGGCTTTCGACAACAAAAGTTTTTTCCGAAGAACTAGCCATTTCGTAAAGGTGTCCTAAAAATCCAAAACCTGTAATATCTGTACAAGCTGTTACAGGATATTTTGTGATTATCTCCCCAGCATATTTGTTAAGAGTGGTCATATTTTTTATAACCTCTTTCATCTGCTCATCAGTTAGTTCCCCCATTTTTGAGGCTGTTGTCAAAATCCCAGTCCCCAAAGGTTTAGTAAGGACTAATATATCTCCCTCACAAGAGCCGTGATTTTTTAGAATTTTTTTGGGAGAACAAACCCCAGTTACAGAAAGCCCATATTTTATCTCTTGGTCATAGATAGAATGTCCACCACTTAGGACTGCTCCTGACTCAAGGATTTTCTCAGCTCCTCCCCTTAGTATCTCTTTTAAAATATTTACATCTTCTCTTTCTGGGAAACAAACTATATTCATAGCTGTAATCGGTTTTCCTCCCATAGCATAGACGTCACTTAGAGAGTTAGCCGCCGCTATCTGTCCAAAAATATATGGGTCATCAACCATTGGAGTGAAAAAATCTAAAGTTTGGATAATAGCTTTGTCATCTGAAATTTGATACACACTTGCATCATCAGACTTTTCGTAGCCAACTAATAAATTTTTATCCTCTTTTACTGGTATAGTTTCTAATATATTTGAAAGAGCCTCTGGCCCTATTTTACTAGCTCAGCCACCTATGGAACATCTATTTAAAAGTTTTTTCATATTATTCCTCCAATTTTTTTATTTATATGTTATTATATCATCTTTTTTTTATTTTTTAAAGGATTGAAGTTAAAAGTATTAACTAGTTTTAGTAATTTTATTTCTGTCTTATCATTTAGCTTTTCTTGTGCCAGTTTAAGACAGCTTGTGACATCATAAACCAATATAATATCTAGTATTAATGATATTTGGCACAGTGGCACAGCTAAAACTCAACTTACTATATACTCTCTCTTTATCATATCTCTTTTTTTATTATATAATATATCATCATATATATAGAAAATACTGTGCCACCGTGCCATTTTATATATAACTTATTATTTTTAAATACTTTATAGTGACTCGATTTGCTAAAATAACCCGTGCCTTTGGCACAAAAGCTGTACCAAAATTATTTTTTATAAAGCATCTATCTAGTTTTTGGTAAAATAAAAAAAGCTAGACTTAAATCTAGCTTTCATTTAGAAAAGGTCTGAATGTGTTCCTGTCCTTGAGAGAACTAAAACCAATTCATCATCTTTAATTTTATAAATAAGTAACCAATCTGGCAATATATGACACTCCATATATCCAACATAATTCCCAATCAATGGGTGTGGAAGATATTTTTCAGGTAAAGTTTTTGTTTCTGCTAAAATCCTAACAACTTCTTCTAAAAGTTTAAGATTATAACCTCTTTTTTGGATTTTTTTATAATCTTTTTTAAACTTTGATGTAGTAGTAATTTTCATTATTTATTTAAGTCCTTAAAAAGTTCATCAACACTGTTGTATGACTTAACTTTTTTTATACCATTTAATATATCTTCACTTTCTTGGAGAGCTTGTAAAGTTTCTATATTAGGTTTTTTATCAAGAGAAAGGTCAAAAGGTATTCTTTGTTCTCTCACAACTTTTTTTATAAACATATTAATAGCTGTTGTCATATTTATTCCTATTTCTTCACAAAATTCGTTAAACTCTTTTTTAGTTTCGTTATCTAATTTTATAGTTAAACTACCTTGAGACATTTTGATACCTCCTTTATTTTTTATAACTTTATAAGTATATAATATAACTTTATACCTATTTTGTCAATATAAAAAGAGACTGACCTCTAATAAACAGAAATCAATCTCCTTAATGAATGAAGTATATTTTTTTAGATTTTAGTCGTTTGTTATTCTACCGAAGTACAATATACCACCGTTTATAAAATAAGAAAGTATAGAGATATAGTTTCCAGTATCTCCTCCCACAAGTTTTCCTATAAGAGCAGTAACACCACCAGCTATAATCGATAGGATAACAGCTTTTTTCTCAGCTCTAAACCCAAATATTCCAACAAAAGTAGGGATAATAAAGGAACCAGAGTACACTGCCAAAGCTAAAAGTAGAGTGGACAAGATATATTTCATTTTAACTGCCACTAAGATAGCGAAAACCCCAAATAAAATTGTAACTATTCTTGTAACAAAGATAGCTTTTTTACTTTTTAAATCTTTTAAAATCCCTTGGGTAAATAGAGATGACGCAGTAAGAAGTGTTGTATCTGCTGATGAAATTACTGCTGATAAAAGCCCAAAGTATAAAACAAAGCTCAAAACCTTTGGAAGTTTTGTATTGGCTATCATAAGGAGAACTGACTCTTTTCCCACATTGTCAAAGGCTTGGATACCATAAACCCCTAATTTTGTCAAAATAAAAGCAAGTGGTATAAGGACAAGTATCGCCACAATTATAGATTTTCTCATAGTGTTATCATCTTTGGCACAGAAAAGTCTCGAATAAATATCTGGACCTACAAGATAAGTTGTAGAATAAGTAAGCACCATAACTAACAAATCTATATAGTTAAATTTATGATTTATAGCTGGTAAAACCTCTTTTGTCACTGGCTCTGGCACAATATAGAAAAATGTAAGAACGATACCAGCAAGTATAAACATAAGTTGGATAACGTCAGTTTTTATTATAGAAAGTTGACCTCCAAGAATTGTATAAACGATAAATACAGTTCCACTTAATAAAACCCCTTGAACATAGTTAAGTGATGAAAGGATAGTAACTATTTTCGCAGCCCCCATTATTTGTGAGGCAACAACTCCAAGCCAAGCTATTGGAATTATAAAAGAAGATATTCTTTGGACTTCCTCTCCATAAAAAGTTCCAAGCATACTAGGAAGATTGTATCCGTGGAAATTTTTAATATATTTTATCAGTGGATAAAGACAAAGCAGACCAAAACTAGCACACACCAATAGCCAAATCCCTGCCCAACCGCTCACATAAGCAAAATCTACACTACCGATTATAGCAGAACTACCAAGGATTGATGCAAGTAGACTTCCTGACACTTGTAAAACCCCTGCATTTTTACCTGCAACAAAGAAATCTTTATCATCTTTGACCTTTTTAAATGATAAAATCCCTATGACAACAACGATTAAAAAATAAAAAAACAACAACATCTCTTTCATAAAATCTCTCCCTTTCTTAAATAACAATTACCAAATCTTTTATTATTCTAGCACAGAAAATATATTTATGTTACCTTTAATTTTTTTTAGGTTAACATTTTATTTTTCGTTAAAATGTAATGTTATCTTTGGTAAATACAAATAAATTGACTATTCTAATTAAAAAGAGTATAATGATTTAATAGTGATTTGACTGTTTGGTCAAAAATTTAATTTTGTTATTTTATATTAAAGAGGTGTCTATGAAAAAGAAAATTTTGGCTCTGTTTTTTTCTTTTCTACTGATAGGTTGCTCCAATAATCAAGAGAAAAAGCCAGAAGAAAAAATTGCTACTCTTACTGGAAAAGATTATTTAAAGCAATATGGTTCTTCTATATCCTTAGAAGAGGCGATACAAATAGCTAGAGAGAGAAACTTGGATATTAAAACTAAAAGGTTAGAGAGAGAAGTGGCTAGTCTTGATAGAAAGATAGCTTTTGGAAATTTCTTGCCCTCTATAAATGTAATGGGTGGTTATACTAAGCTCGACAATCAAGTGGACATTGGTATGGATACTAGCTCTTTAAAAAATGGATTAACTGGTGCTTTAGGTGGGTTACCTATTCCAGTTCCTCCAGTTATTAGTGGAGCTTTAGGAAATTTAATCCCTAATACCCTTTCAACAAGACTTATAGACGAATCTTTTTATACTTATGGTGTAGGGGTACAGATGCCAGTCTTTGTTCCGTCAACTTGGTTTTTATACAGTGCTAGAAAAAAAGGTGAAAAGATAAGTGAGTTAGCTGAAAACTTAACTGATAAGATGATACAACTTCAGATTATGGGAGAATATTTCTATATCCTTGCTCTACAATCAGAGAGAGATTATCTTGTAAATCAGTTAAATTCTGCAAAAGAGATAGAGAAAAAAGCTCGTATTTCCCTAAAAGTTCAAGGGATTTTACCTTGGGAGCTAGACAAAGCAAAAACTTTGGTAAAAGCTAGAGAGCTTTCCCTTAATAATAACGAAAGAGATCTAAAGATTGCCAAGATGAACCTTATGAAAAGTCTAAATCTAAATCCATTGGACGATATAGTTATAGAAGATATCTCTATCACTCAAAAGGAGATACCTACTCTAGAGGATTGTATCTACGAGGCTATTTCACAGAACGAAATATTAAAAATCTCTGATACTGCCAGTGGAGTAAGTAGGGATATTAAAAAGATTGCTATCTCTAATTTCTTACCAAAAGTTATCTTAGGTGGAGGATATATAGAGAACAACAACGATATATTTTTAGATTCAAGTGTAGGATTTGGAAATATAAGCGGAGTTCTTAGCATATTCAATGGATTTAAAAATATAAATGAGTATAAAAAAGCTGTAAGGAGAGAAAATATCTCTCAAATGAAAGTTGAAAAGGAATTTTTGACAGTTATAATAGAAACTTCTAGAGCTTACAATAATGTAGAAAAAGCTCGTGAGCTATGTGAGATAGCTGACCTTAACTACAAAGCTGAAAGTGGCAGAATAAAACAAAAAAGTTCTGAAAAGAAAGTTGGAATGATAGGGGAAGATGAATATTTAAGCTCCCTTTCATCATATGATGAGGCTTTTAGTATGAAGAAAAAAGCAGATTTTCAATATCAAATGGCTCTTGGAGCTTTAAGCATTGCAATGGGTAAAAATCCCTTTGTCAAAGGAGGAAATTAATCTATGAAACTAAAATTTTTATTACTAATATTATCTATTTGCATTGTTGGTTGTGGAAAAGAGAAAGAAACTATCATAAGACCTGTGGAAACAATCACTGCCAAGATGTCAGTGGAAAATACAAAATCACAATATCCTGCTGTGGTAGCTCCAGAGAAAGAGGCTTTGCTTTCATTTAGGGTGGCAGGACCTGTTGAGAAGTTTAATGTGGAGATAGGAAGTTTTGTAAGCAGTGGTTCTGTTATAGCAAAACTAGACGAGAGAGATTATAATCTTCAGTTAGAGGCTTTCAAAAATAAAGAACTAGCAGGTAAAAACTCTTATGAGGCAACAAAAGCTGTGGCTGAAAATGCTAGAAAACAATTTGTAAGGGTGGAAACTCTATATAGAGAAAAAGCTATTCCAAAAAAATCTTATGACGAAGTTTTGGCAGGAGTAAAGGCTAGCAAAGCCAAAGAACTAGCAACATTTGCTGTATATCAAGAGGCAATGCAAGGTAGAATAAACTGTGAAAACCAACTTAAAGATACAAGCCTAGTAGCTCCATATGACGGATATATCAAGAAAAAATTCGTTGATGTAGGGTCAGTTGTTGGGGCAGGGATACCTGTTGTATCAATAGCCTCAGTGGGAAATCACAAGATAAAAATAAATATTTCCGAAAATGATTTGGAAAAATTTAATGATGTAAAAGAGGCAAACTTTGTTTATAACGACAAAAAATATCCTCTAAAACTAGAAGAAGTAGGGCAAGTAAAAGGGGCAACAAATACAACTTATCCAGTAACATTTTCTTTTATGGAAGAAAATAATATCCCAATAGATTCACAAGGTAGTGTAGATGTTACTTTCGCAGAAGAGGGAAAAAATGGGATACTAGTTCCTTGTGAGGCTCTATTTGAAAAAGATGAAAAGATAAATATTTGGATTTATAAAGAGGGGCAAGTAACTTCCAAAGAGGTAAAAATCATAAGACCTTACTATGACGGACAAGTTATTATATCTGGAGCAAGTTCTGGAGAAAAAATAGTTACAAAGGGTGTTCACGAATTGTCAGAGGGGCAAAAAGTAAATCTTTTAGAGCCTTTTAGCAAGACAAATGTCGGAGAAGTATTATAGAGGTGTCCTATGAAATTTATAGATTATTCAATTAAAAATACAATCGTTGTAAGGTTTATGGTAATACTACTTGTGATTGGTGGGCTTTTCTCATATATGAAGCTTGGAAAATTGGAAGACCCAGAGTTTAAGATAAAAGAGGCTCTTGTAGTTACACTTTATCCTAATGCTGATGCTCACAGTGTAGAACTACAAGTAACTACCAAGATAGAGGAGGCTCTACAAAAAATCCCTAATATAGAGTTTCTTCAAAGTACATCAAAGCCGGGATATTCCCAAGTTAAGATAAAATTAAAAGAGTCTGTACCAAGTAAAGACCTAGAACAATATTGGGATAAACTTAGAAAAAAAATAAATGACTCTCGTATAAATCTACCAATAGGAGCTTTGCCACCTGTTGTCCTAGATGATTACGGAGCAGTTTATGGAATATTTTTGGCAGTTACAAGTGACGGATATAGTTATTCGGAGCTTAAGAAATACACAGAATATATAACAAAAGAGTTAAACTCTATAAACGGAATTGCCCAAGTTACACAGTTTGGAAAACCAACTGACGCCATAGAGATAATTATCGACAGAGATAAGGTAAACTCAATGGGACTTAATACAAAACTTATAGCCACATCACTTATCTCAGAAAATCTTATCACTGGTGGTGGGACTATTGATTATGGAAGTTTACGTGTAAATCTAAAACTTAATAACAAGATAAATAGTACAGAAAAGCTAGAAAATCTAATTATATTTTCTAAAAAATTACCTGACGGAAATGATGAGATAATCCGTCTTAAAGATATTGCAAAAGTAGAGAGAGGTTATGTAGAGCCAATCTCTCAAAAAATGTATTTCAATGGTCAGATGTCAATGGGAATCTCTCTTTCTCCAGAAAGTGGAACAAACATTGTTAATACTGGTAAGGTCATTGACGAAAAGATTATAGAACTAAAAGAAAAATTACCAGTTGGTATCGATATTAAGAAAGTTTATTATCAACCAGACTTGGTAACCTCAGCTATAAATAACTTTATATTAAACCTTATTATGTCAGTTATAACTGTTGTTGGGATTTTACTTTTGACAATGGGTATGAGAAGTGGTTTGATAATCGGAGCAAACTTGGTTTTATCAATCTTGGGAACTCTGATTTTTATGTTAGCAATGAAGATTGATATGCAAAGGGTTTCTCTTGGGTCATTTATAATTGCAATGGGTATGCTTGTTGATAACTCAATCGTTATTGTTGACGGAGTTTTAGTCAGAAGAAACCAAGGTATGAGCATGGAAGATGCTCTTTCGGAATCTACTCATAAACCTGCACTGCCACTTTTAGGTGCTACATTTATCGCAGCCATTGCCTTTTTACCTGCATATTTAATGGCAAGTTATACTGGAGAATATGTAAGTTCATCTTTCTGGGTAATTGGAATATCTCTAATGCTTAGTTGGGTGCTTTGCCTTACACAGACACCAGTTTACTGCAAGTTATATCTTGAGAATGAGCCTATAAAAGAGCCAAGTGAGAGAGAAAAGAAATTTTATTCAAAAGTTCACAGTATCTTAGAATATCTACTTGATAGAAAAAAATCAACACTTTCATTTATGGGAATAGCACTTTTTGTGTCTGGTGTAATATTTATGCAGATACCAAAAACATTCTTCCCTGACTCTGATAAAAAAGGTTTCACTATCTCACTTTGGGCACCAGAGGGAAGTAAGATAGAAGTTGTAGAAAAAGCCACTAACGAGCTTGGAAAATATCTAAGTGAAAATAAAAATGTTACAAACGTAGTGGAAACAATCGGCTCTTCTCCTGCTAGATATTATGTATGTACTATACCAGAGCTACCAAATCCAGCTTATGGAGAGATTATCGTAAGCGTAGATAAACTAAAAAATCTCGAAACTGTAGCAAACTCAGCTCTTGATTATGCTAATAAAAATCTTGCTGGAATAGTTGTAGGAGCTAAAAAATATCCAAACGGTGTACCTACACAATATCCTATTGAGATAGCTTTTTCAGGACAAGACCCTAAAATTTTAAGGGATTTAGCTAACGAGGCTATGGAGATTATAAAAAAACACCCTGATGTATCAAATGTTAAAACTGACTGGAGAAATAAAATTCTTACTTGGAATGGAGATTATTCGCAGTCTAAAGGGCTTAGAGGAAATATCACTCCTATTGATGTAACAACAGGGCTTATGAGAACTACAACAGGTATGCCAATAGGAAAAATAGAGGAGAATGATAACTCTTTAGCTGTAATTTTAAAAGAAACAAAGGATAGTTCTAACGATATAAACGATATTGGACAAACTCCAATTTGGGGAGCCACTCTAAAATCAGAACCACTGTCTGGAGTTTTAAATAAAGAGTTTTTATCTTTTGAAGAGGGACAAATCTGGAGAAGAAATCGTGTGAGAACTATAACTGTCCAATGTGATGTGCCTATGGGAGTTATTGCAGAGGAAGTAAGAAGAGATTTTAAAGAGGAGATTGAAAATATAAAATTACCAAAAGGTTATACTATGACTTGGTTTGGAGAACATCACGAGCAAGTTAAAAACTTTATAGCACTGATGTCTGAAGTGCCACTAACACTTATTATAATGTTTACTATCTGTGTTCTTCTATTTGCAAGTGTAAAAATTCCTATGATTATTTTCTCAGCTCTACCATTTGCAATGATTGGTATCGCTCCGGGGCTTTTCTTGACTGGAAAAAGTTTTGGATTTATGTCAACTATAGGTTTTGTATCACTGTCTGGTATGATGATAAAAAATATGATAGTACTTGTAGACGAGATAAACTATGAGATAAATATTTTGAAAAAAGACAAGTTTACAGCTCTTGTGGATTCTGCTGTAAGTAGAATGAGGTCTGTGGCTCTTGCTGCTCTAACAACTATCCTTGGTATGATTCCACTTCTTTGGGATCCACTTTATGGAGATATGGCAGCTACAATTATATTTGGTCTGTTTGTATCAACAGTGTTGACTCTATTCGTTTTCCCTGTTGGTTACGGACTATTCTATAATATTAAAAGAAATAAATAATAATATAAAAGGGAATGTTATGATTAAAAGTTATATCATTCCTGTTTTTTTATCAAAAATATATATGAGAATCAAATGTAAAATATTTTTAAAAAGTAAGAAAATTTTTGTTTTTTTAAAGGAAATTTATAAAAAATTTAGAATATTAAAAACAAGAGGAAGAAATAAAAAAATTTAAAAAAAGTGTTGACAAAATCAAAAAACTATATTATAATTAAAACACAAATGAAACAATTACAAATTTAAAAAATAAAGTTTAGGATCAAGATTATTAGGAG
>OGRS01000954.1_pt1 | contig 21178 bp, 23 predicted proteins | sample 1553561 | NCBI WGS metagenome assembly OGRS01 (sample SAMEA2580103, study PRJEB22360) | human gut metagenome | biome: human gut; feature: human-associated habitat; material: faeces | place: Denmark | collected 2008/2010
AATATAATAGGAGTATATAATATAATGGGAAGTGTTTGAAATAATTTTTTCTGTTTGAATAAAAAAAAATATGTTTTAAAACTTTTCGATTAAAAAATAAAAAATGTGCGAAGAATTAATAGAAAATAAAAATAGAAAGCATATTTAAACAAAGATTAAATGGTTAAAAATTAGTTTCATTTATATTATAGTATTTCTGACAATTAAAATAAAACGTTAGGAGGCAAAAATGTCAAAAGTATATTTAGTAACAGCTAAAAGAACACCAATCGGAAGTTTCTTAGGAAGTTTAAAAGATGTAAAACCTGGAGATTTAGGAGCATTAGTAGTAAAGAAAATAATCGATGATACAGGAATCAATCCTGCAGACTTAGACGAAGTAGTAATGGGAAATGTATTACATGCAGGACATAAACAAGGGATAGGAAGACAAGTAGCTATAAAAGCTGGAATACCTCAAGAAGTACCAGGATATTCAGTAAACATGATATGTGGATCTGGATTAAAATCAGTTTACTTAGCTTACTGTGAAATAAAATCAGGACAATCTAATATGATAATTGCTGGAGGAGTTGAATCAATGTCTCAAGCAGGATTCGTATTACCAGCATCAGTAAGATCAGGATTCAAAATGGGAGATTTAAAATTAGTTGACCACATGGTATCTGATGGATTAACAGATGCATTCCATGAATATCACATGGGAATTACAGCAGAAAATATTGCTGAAAAATATTCTATTTCTAGAGAAGAACAAGATGAGTTTGCTATGAACTCTCAAAGAAAAGCAATAGCAGCTGTTGACGCTGGAAGATTTGATGATGAAATAGTTCCAGTTCCAGTAAAAATCAAAAAACAAGAAGTTTTATTTGCTAGAGACGAACACCCTAACAGAAAATCAACTCCAGAAATCTTAGCTAAATTAAAAACAGCATTCAAAAAAGACGGAACAGTTACAGCAGGAAACGCTTCTGGATTAAACGATGGAGCATCAGCTGTATTATTAGCATCTGAAGAAGCAGTAGCTAAATATAACTTAAAACCAATGGCTGAAGTTTATGCAGTTGGACAAGGTGGAGTAGACCCAGCATATATGGGACTTGGACCAGTTCCTGGAATCAGAGACGTATTGAAAAAAGCTGGACTAAAAATAACTGATATAGAATTATTTGAATTAAACGAAGCTTTCGCAGCTCAATCTCTTGGAGTTTTAAGAGAAGTTTGTGAAGAACACGGAGTAACAAAAGAATGGATGTTAGAAAGAACTAACGTTAACGGAGGAGCAATCGCTTTAGGACACCCTATCGGAGCTTCTGGAAACAGAATTCTAACAACTCTTGCTTATGAAATGGAAAAAAGAGATTTAACTTACGGACTAGCAACTTTATGTATCGGTGGAGGAATGTCAGTAGCAGTTATCTTAAAAAGAAATAAATAACAAATAATTTTAAATAGCTTATCAGTGAAATAAAATCGCTGGTAAGCTATTGTTTAGAACAAAAACTTATCAAAAAACGATAAAAATAAAATCATTTTTAAAAAAAGAGTAAAAAAATGGAAAAAATAGTTGATTTTACATACACTTTTATTATAAAATGATAATTGACAAAGTTTAGCTAAAAAATCAGTAGGAGGATTAGATAGAATGGAATTCAATATACCTAAAACACATGAACTTTTCAGACAAATGATAAGAGAATTTGCTGAAAAAGAAGTAAAACCTTTAGCTGCAGAGGTTGACGAAGAAGAAAGATTCCCAGTAGAAACTGTTAAAAAAATGGCAGAAATAGGAATAATGGGAATACCAGTACCAAAAGAATATGGAGGAGCTGGAGGAGATAACTTGATGTACGCTATGGCAGTAGAAGAGTTATCTAGAGTATGCGGAACTACAGGAGTTATAGTTTCTGCTCATACATCTCTTGGAACTTGGCCAATTCTTCATTTCGGAACTGAAGAACAAAAACAAAAATATATCCCTGGATTAGCAAAAGGTGAAAAAATAGGGGCATTTGGATTAACTGAACCTAACGCAGGAACTGACGCTGCTGGACAACAAACAACAGCTGTATTAGATCCAGAAACTAACGAATGGATAATCAACGGTTCAAAAATATTCATAACAAACGCAGGATATGCTGATGTATATGTAATATTTGCAATGACAGACAGAAGCAAAGGATTAAAAGGAATTTCTGCTTTCATAATTGAAAAAGGAACTCCTGGATTCACAATCGGTAAAAAAGAGAAAAAACTTGGAATCAGAGGATCTGCTACTTGTGAATTAATATTTGAAAATGCTAGAATACCAAAAGAAAACCTATTAGGACAAGAAGGAAAAGGATTCAAAATTGCTATGATGACTCTTGACGGAGGAAGAATAGGAATCGCTTCTCAAGCACTTGGAATCGCTCAAGGGGCTTTAGATGAAACAGTTGCTTACACTAAAGAAAGAAAACAATTTGGAAGATCTATAGCTAAATTCCAAAATACTCAATTCCAAATGGCTGACTTAGATGTTAAAGTTGAAGCAGCTAGATTATTAGTATACAAAGCAGCTTGGAAAGAAAGCGCTGGATTACCTTATACACTAGACGCTGCAAGAGCAAAATTATTTGCTGCTGAAACAGCTATGGAAGTAACAACTAAAGCAGTTCAATTCCATGGTGGATACGGATACACAAGAGAATATCCAGTAGAAAGAATGATGAGAGACGCTAAAATAACTGAAATCTATGAAGGAACTTCAGAAGTTCAAAGAATGGTTATAGCAGGACACTTATTCAAATAGGAAATTTTTAGGTAAAAAACATATTGAAAAATATTGGAGGACGAAAGATGAAAATAGTAGTTTGTATAAAACAAGTTCCAGATACAACTGAGATAAAACTTGATCCAGTAAAAGGAACATTAATCAGAGACGGAGTTCCAAGTATAATGAACCCTGACGATAAAGGTGGATTAGAAGAAGCTTTAAAATTAAAAGACTTATATGGAGCACATGTAACAGTTATAACAATGGGACCACCTCAAGCTGACGCTATCTTAAGAGAAGCTTACGCTATGGGTGTAGATAGAGCTATCCTATTAACAGACAGAAGATTTGCTGGAGCAGATACATTAGCTACATCTAATGCACTTGCAGCAGCTTTAAGAGAATTAGATTATGATTTAATAATCGCAGGAAGACAAGCAATCGACGGAGATACTGCACAAGTTGGTCCACAAATTGCTGAACACTTAGGAATACCTCAAATATCTTATTTAAAAGAAATGAAATACAATGAAGAAGCTAACACAATAACTGTAAAAAGAGTTATTGAAGATGGATACTACTTATTAGAAACTCAATTACCAGCATTAGTAACTGTATTATCTGAAGCTAACAGCCCAAGATACATGAGAGTTGGTGGAATAGTTGACGCTTTCGATAAAGAAGTTGAAGTTTGGACAGTTGACAATGTAAAAATTGAAGTTGAAAAACTTGGATTAAAAGGTTCTCCAACTCAAGTTAAAAAATCATTTACTAAAGGAGCTAAACAAGCTGGAAAAGTATTTGATGACTTAGATGCTAAACAAGCAGCAGACTTAATTGTAGAAAAATTAAAAGAAAAATTCGTTATATAATTGAGAACGAAAATAATACCTTAAGATAAAGGAGATAGGATAATGAATTTAAGCGATTATAAAGGAATAGCTGTATTTGCTGAACAAAGAGATGGGCAATTACAAAACGTAGGATTAGAATTATTAGGAAAAGCAAGAGAACTAGCAGAAAACTTAGATACTAAAGAAGTAACTGCTATATTAATAGGAAGCGAAATAGAAGGATTAGCAAAAGAATTAATAGCTTTTGGTGCTGACAGAGTATTAGTAGTAGACAAACCTGAATTAAAATACTATGATACAGAAGCTTATGCACAAGCATTCAAAGCTGTTATCGAAGCTAAAAAACCAGAAATCGTATTATTTGGAGCAACAACATTAGGAAGAGACTTAGCTCCAAGAGTATCTTCAAGAATGACAACAGGACTTACTGCTGACTGTACAAAACTTGAAATTTCTGCTGACGAAAACAAAAGATTAGAAATGACAAGACCTGCATTCGGTGGAAACTTAATGGCAACTATCATCTGTCCTAACCACAGACCACAAATGTCTACAGTTAGACCAGGAGTTATGCAAAAAATAGCTAAAGATGAAGCTAGAGAAGGAGTAGTTGAAAAATTCGACTTCGCTTTAGATCAATCTAAATTAAAAGTAAAAGTATTAGAAGTTGTTAAAGAAGAAAAAAATAAAATAGATATCACTGAAGCTAAAATACTAGTTTCTGGAGGAAGAGGAATCGGATCTGCAGAAAACTTCAAAAACTTACAAGCTGTAGCAGAACAAATCGGAGCAGAAGTATCTGCATCAAGAGCTGCTGTAGACGCTGGATATATGGATCACGACAGACAAGTTGGACAAACTGGTAAAACAGTTAGACCTGACATCTACTTTGCTTGTGGAATTTCTGGAGCAATCCAACACGTTGCAGGTATGGAAGAATCTGAATATATCGTAGCAATCAACAAAGATAAAGATGCTCCAATATTTGGAATAGCTGACTTAGGAATCGTTGGAGATGCTAACAAAATAACAGCATTATTAGCTGAAGAATTAAAAAAAGCTATAGCTGCTAAAGAAGGAAAATAGTTTTAGTTAAACTTTAAGTCAAGAAAGCTGGGAAAATTTCCCAGCTTTTTTTAAATTTTAATAGAAAAGTATAAATTTTTTTATTTAAAAATAAAAAAGGTTATCACAAGTATAAATAATTTTATGATAACCTTTTTAATATAAATTATTTATTTTTTAGCAAAATGGAATCTTCTTCAGTTATCTCTCTTAAAACTTTACAAGGATTTCCTACAGCAATTACTCCAGCAGGAATATCTTTTGTAACAACAGAGCCAGCTCCTATTATAGAATTATCTCCAATAGTAACTCCACCTAAGACAGTGCAGTTAGCTCCTAACCACACATTATTTCCCAAAGTGATAGGTTTGCTAAGAGTTATACCTTTATTTCTTTCAGAAGCTAATATAGGGTGACTAGCACAAGAAATAATTGTATTTGGACCTATAAAAGCATTTTCTCCGATAGTGACAATGGAGTTATCAAGGATAACACAATTATAATTTAAAATAGCAAGTCCTTTGAAGAAAATATTTTTTCCATAATCGCATTTAAAGTCTTGATTAATAAAAACTAAATCTCCACATTCTCCAAAAAGTTCTTTCAAAATTTTTGATTTTTTTAATTTATTTTCTGGAGAAAGATGATTATATTCATAAAGTAATATTTGGGCATTCTCTTGAAGAGATTGTAATTCCCTATCTAAAGCGTTATATGGAATCCCATTTAACATTTTTTCTCTTTCTGTCATATATCTCCTTATGGAAGAACTTCGATAGTAACTCTTCTATTAGCTTTTCTTCCTTCTAAAGTGCTATTAGGAGCGATTGGCATATCTGGCCCCTTTCCTAATACTGTAAATCTGTTAGCAGATACTCCACGTGATACAAGGTAATTTCCAACAGATAAAGCTCTCTTTTGAGAAAGTTCCATATTATATTCACGAGAACCTGTTGAGTCAGTATGTCCTGTAACTACAATTTTAGATTTTGGATAATTATTTAAAACAGTAGCAATACCGTTTAAGTGTCTTGTAAATTGAGATTTTAAAGCAGAACTATTTAGATTGAAAGTTAATCCTTCAGGAATATTTAATAAAATAGAAGAACCAGTATTAACTATTTCAACACCAGAATTATAAAGTACATTTCTAAATTCGTTTTCTTGTTTTTGAAGGTTAGCACCGATAGCTGTACCTATTAAAGCACCAGCTGCAGTTCCAATTAAAGTTCCTTTTGTATTTCCACCTATTAGTTGACCAGCAAGAGCACCAGCCGCAGCTCCACTAAGAGCTCCTCCAGTTGTATAAGACATAGAACCTTCAGGTCTTACAAAGTTAGAAGTACATCCTCCTAAAATTAGGGCAGTAGTTAAGAAACTAACAATTATTTTTTTATTTTTCATAATTGAACCTCCTAAATCGTGTAATAAAATAAAAAAAATAAACCTCTTATAACAATTATAATCTATTATTCTTAACTAATCAATAAATTTGTAAAAAATATTTAAAAAAAAATTTCAAAAAAACTTAAAAAAAAAACCATTGAAAATAAAAGAAAAAATAAAAAAACGAATAAAAAATAAAAAAAAGTGTTGACAGATTTTATATAATATGATATTATTATTCTTGTCTTAAGGGACGTCGGAATATAGCGCAGTCCGGTAGCGCACTTGCCTTGGGAGCAAGGGGCCGCAAGTTCGAATCTTGCTATTCCGACCATTTGCGGGAATAGCTCAGTTGGTAGAGCGTCAGCCTTCCAAGCTGAATGTCGCGAGTTCGAACCTCGTTTCCCGCTCCATTTTTATGTTTATGTGTCTGTAGCTCAGCTGGATAGAGCAACGCCCTTCTAAGGCGTGGGTCAGGGGTTCGAATCCCTTCAGACACGCCATTAATGGTGACTGTAGTTCAGTTGGTAGAGCGCCAGTTTGTGGCACTGGTTGTCGCGAGTTCGAGCCTCGTCAGTCACCCCATAACAATATGCGTCATTAGCTCAGTAGGTAGAGCACACGACTTTTAATCGTGTTGTCACTGGTTCAAATCCAGTATGACGCACCATAAATTTAGTGCGAGGATGGCGGAATTGGCAGACGCGCTAGACTTAGGATCTAGTGTCTCCGACGTGAGGGTTCAAGTCCCTCTCTTCGCACCATTTTTTTATAAAAAAATAAATAATTTAGAATTATACAAAGGGCTACTTTTTTAGGTAGTCTTTTCTTATATTTAAAATATATTTTAAAAGTTGTTTTTTTATGCTATAATTATTTAGGCAAAACTCTAGCAAGGAATGGAATGAGTATGGAAATATATGACGCAAAAGAAAAAACAAAGATAAATTTTCAAAAAATGCAAAATGAAAAAAATTTTTATTTAGGAGAATTTAGAGAAAATGTAATTTCTGCATTGAGAAAACAGGATATAGATGAGAATATTCAATATCGTTTTTTAAATCTAATGAAAAATAAAAATGCAAAACTTTTAAAAATAAGCAGAGAGCTTAATATGAAAGATATAAAAAAATATATAGAGTATGCTGAAAAAATAAATTTAAACTATCGTTTAGTAGATGGTTTATCATATGAAGGGGATATTGGAATGGTGATTGTTTCAAAGGAACCTTTAGAAAATGAAAATGAGGATATCATTTTTGAGGGAGAACAAGAGTTATATGTAAAAGCAGGTCTTTCATCTTATTACTGGGAAGCTGAAGGAAAGAAGATCTGTAGAAAACATTATAAATTGCTGGAAGAGAAATATCCAGAAAAAAAAGAAAAGTTTGACTTAATGGGAATATTAGATAAAATGTTGGGATATAAATGTCCTATCTGTACAAAGGAAAATTCAAATAAAGGAGATATTTAATGGGAGTAGGAGCTTTTAAAATCAGAGGAAATAAAAAATTATCGGGAATACTAGAAGTAGAAGGATCTAAAAATGGATCATTACCAATTTTTGTAGCCACTCTTATAGAGAAAGGTACATACATTTTAAGAAATATTCCAAATCTTATGGACATAAGAACATTAATCAAACTATTAGAAAGTTTAGGGCTAGAAGTAGAACAACTGGATAAACACTCATATAAAATTGTAAATAATGGTATAAAGAATATAGAAGCATCTTATGAGTTAGTAAAAAAGATGAGAGCATCATTTTTAGTGATGGGACCAATACTTGCTCACTGTGGAGAAGCTAAAGTATCACTTCCTGGAGGTTGTGCAATAGGAGCAAGACCTGTTGATTTACATTTAAAAGGTTTTGAAGCTTTAGGTACAGAAATAACAATAGAACATGGTTATGTGTATGGTAAAGTAAAAGATGGAAAATTAAAAGGAGATAAAATAATTTTAGATTTTCCAAGTGTAGGAGCAACAGAAAATATAATAATGGCTGCAGTAAAAGCTCAAGGTGTTACAATAATAGAAAATGTGGCTAGAGAACCAGAAATTGATGATCTTTGTCATTTCCTAAATAAAATGGGAGCAAAAATAGAAGGAATAGGAGAAGGAAAACTTATAATAACAGGAGTTGACAAACTATATCCTTGTGAATATGAAATAATACCAGATAGAATTGTTGCAGGAACATTTATAATTGCTGCTGTAATGTTTGAAGGTGTAAAAGTTAAAGGAGTTAGAACAGAGCATTTAGAAAGCTTTTTAATGAAACTTCAAGAGATGGGAGTAACTTATCACATTGATGAAAATGGACTTTTTGAAGTTACTTCTAAATTAGAAGATTTAAAGGGAGTAAAAGTAAAAACAATGCCTCACCCAGGTTTTCCAACAGATTTACAATCTCCTATTATGACTCTTATGTGCTTGGCTAAAGGAAGTAGCGAGATAACAGAAACAATATTTGAAAATAGATTTATGCACGTACCTGAATTAAATAGAATGGGTGCAGAGATAACAACAGAAAAAAATATAGCAGTAATAAAAGGAATTGACAAATTTTCTTCAGCACAAGTTATGTCAAGTGATTTGAGAGCTGGAGCAGCTTTAGTCCTTGCAGCTTTAAAAAGTGAGGGAGAAAGTACTGTAAATAGAATTTATCATATAGATCGTGGATATGAGGATCTTGAAATTAAATTAAGAAATATTGGTGCTGATATAGAAAGAGTTAAAGAAGAGATATAGGAGTGATATGGATAAAATAATCGGAATAAACCCTGTTATGGAGGTTTTAGAAAATAAAGAAAAAAATATTGAAAAAATAGAAATATTTCAAGGAATAAAAGAAGATAAAGCTAATCTTATTAGAAAAAAAGCCTCTGAAAGAAATATAAAAGTTCAATATATTAAGAAAAAAGTTGATAATTCACAAGGAGTTATTGCTTATATAAGTTCTTATGATTATTATGTTGAATTTGGAGAATTTTTAGAAAAAATAGCTCCTAAAGAAAAAGATATAGTTTTGGTTTTAGATGGTGTACAAGACCCTAGAAACTTTGGAGCGATAATAAGAAGTGCTGAGATATTTGGTGTATCAGGTATAGTTATCCCTGAGAGAAACTCTGTAAGTATAAATGAAACAGTTGTAAAAACTTCAACAGGAGCTATAGAATATGTTGATATAGTTAAGGTTGTAAATATTACAGAAGCACTAAAAAATCTTAAAAAATTAGGATATTGGGTATATGGAGCAGAAGGTGACGGAGCAAAAGTATATTCAGAAGAAAAATATCCAGACAAAACAGTAATAGTTTTAGGTAGTGAAGGATTTGGAATAAGAAAAAAAGTTAAGGAAAACTGTGATATTTTGATAAAAATACCAATGCACGGAAAGATAAATTCTTTAAATGTGTCTGTTGCAGGAGGAATTCTTTTGTCAGAAGTGGCAAAATCAATTTATTAAAAAATTTGGAGTGTGTTAAATGGACGCGTCAGAATTAAAAATTTTGATGAAAGCCAAAGCTGGTGATAATGAAAGCTTTGAAATTCTTTTAAAAAAATATGAAAAATACATATATATGAATACAAAGGATTACTTTCTTGCTGATGGAGAGAGAGAAGACTTGGTTCAAGAAGGAATAATAGGACTTTTAAAAGGAATAAAAAGTTATGATAGTGAGAGAGAGGCATCTTTTAAAACTTTCGTAATAATGTGTATGAGAAGACAGATTATCACAGCTATAAAATCTTCCAATAGTAAAAAAAATAGATTTATAAGTTTGTCAGGATCAGAAACTGATGAAAGTTTGATGGAAGAATATGTAGAAAAATCTCCAAATGCTGAAGAGGTTTTTTTATATAAAGAGCTTATGGAAGAGTTTAAAGAATACACAAAAGAACATTTTAGTGATTTAGAAAAAGAAGTTTTAGAGAAACTTTTTCAAGGATATAACTACAGCGAAATAGCTGAAAATTTAGGAAAACCAGCAAAAGTCATAGACAATGCTTATCAAAGAATAAAAAATAAAGTAAAAAGATGGCTTAAAGATTTTAGAAATGTATAAATTTAAAATATAAAAACTTTTTAGAAAAGGGGGAACAATGAAAGAGTATAATTTCAGAGAAATTGAAAAAAAATGGCAAGCAAAGTGGGAAAATAGTGTACTCTTTAAAACTAACGATAAAGTAGATGGAAAAGAAAACTATTATGTTTTAGTAATGTTACCTTATCCATCAGGAAAATTGCACGTTGGACACGCAAGAAACTATACAATAGGTGACGTTATAGCTAGATATAAAAAAATGAAAGGATATAATGTACTTCACCCAATGGGATGGGATTCTTTCGGATTACCAGCTGAAAACGCAGCTATTCAACATGGAGCACACCCAGCAATCTGGACAAAATCAAATATAGAAAATATGAAAAGACAATTAAAATTAATGGGACTTTCATATGATTGGGACAGAGAAGTTGCCACTTATACTAAAGAATACTATAGATGGAACCAATGGATATTCAAAAAATTATACGAAAAAGGTTTAGTTTATAAAAAAGTATCAACAGTAAACTGGTGTCCAGAATGTCAAACAGTTTTGGCAAATGAACAAGTTGAAGACGGAAAATGCTGGAGACACTCAAATACTCAAGTTATTCAAAAAGACTTAGAACAATGGTTCTTTAAAATAACTGATTATGCAGAAGAATTACTTACTGGTCACGAAGAATTAAGAGAAGGTTGGCCAGAAAAAGTTCTTACAATGCAAAAGAACTGGATAGGAAAATCTTTTGGTACTGAGATAGTATTTACAGTTGAAGAAACTGGAGAAAAATTACCACTATTCACAACAAGAATAGACACTATCCATGGAGTAACTTATTGCGTTGTAGCTCCAGAACACCCAATTGTAAATAAAGTTATAGAAGCTAATCCAAGTATAAAAGATGCAGTTAATAATATGAAAAATATGGATATAATTGAAAGAACTGCTGAAGGAAAAGAGAAAAATGGAGTACCAACAGGTTGGCACATTATAAACCCTGTTACAGGAGATAAAGTACCTTTATGGATAGCTGACTATGTTCTTATGAACTATGGAACAGGAGCTGTAATGGCTGTACCTACTCATGATGAAAGAGACTTTGCTTTTGCTAAAAAATATAATCTTCCAATGAAAGTTGTAATAAATCCTATTGGACAAGAGGAAATCTTAAATCCAGCAGAAATGAAAGAAGCATTCACTGAAGTTGGAGTTATGGTAAATTCTGGAGAATTTAATGGAATGAATTCAAAAGAAGCTCTTGAAAAAATAGCTGACTATGTTCAAGCTAAAGGTTATGGAGAAAAAACAACAAAATATAGATTAAAAGACTGGGGAATTTCAAGACAAAGATATTGGGGAACTCCTATTCCAGTATTATACTGTGATAAATGTGGAATGGTAATGGAAAAAGACGAAAATCTTCCAGTAGAATTACCGACAGATGTTAAATTTACAGGAAATGGAAACCCTATTGAAACTTCTGAAGAATATAAACATGCAGTATGTCCAATCTGTGGAGGACCAGCAAGAAGAGAAACAGATACAATGGATACATTCGTTGATTCATCTTGGTATTTCTTAAGATATTGTGACCCTAAAAATACAAATCTTCCATTCTCTAAAGAAGCTGCAGATACTTGGACTTCTGTAAATCAATATATAGGTGGAGTAGAACATGCTGTAATGCACTTATTATATGCAAGATTCTTCTACAAAGCTTTAAGAGATTTAGGACTTGTAAGTGCTAATGAACCATTCAAAAGACTTCTTACTCAAGGAATGGTATTAGCTGACTCTTATTATTCACCAGCAACAAATAAATTCTTATTCCCATCAGAAGTTGAATTAAAAGATGGTAAAGCTTTTGCAAAAGAAACTGGTGAAGAATTAGTTATTAAAATGGAAAAAATGTCAAAATCTAAAAATAACGGTGTTGACCCAGAAGAGATAATGGAAAAATATGGTGCTGACGCTACAAGATTATTTATAATGTTTACTGCACCACCTGAAAAAGAATTAGAATGGAACGAAAATGGACTTGCAGGAGCAGTTAGATTCTTAAATAGAGTATGGAGAATAGTTGTAGAAAATAAAGAATTTATAAGTGATGATAAAATAGATTATTCAAAAATCTCTAAAGAAGATAAAGCACTAGTTAGAAAACTTCATCAAACAATCAAAAAAATCACTGATTCAATAGAAGATAACTACCACTTCAATACAGCAATAGCTGGAACAATGGAACTTATTAATGATGTTTATGATTATAGAGCAAATATACTTGGAACAGATAAAGAAACACCTGAATCTAAAAAAATATTTGGACAAGTTATAGAAAATATAATTCTAATGCTTTCTCCATTTACACCACATTTCTGTGATGAGTTATGGGAAGAAATTGGAGAAGAGGGATATTTATTCAATGCTCCTTGGCCAGAATATGATGAAAAATTAACAGTGGCTGACGAAGTTACAATAGCTGTACAAGTAAACGGAAAAGTAAGAGGTTCTGTTACAGTAGATGTAAATGCTTCAAAAGAAGAGATTGAAAAACAAGCCTTTGAAATTGAAAATGTTAAAAAATTCACAGAAGGAAAAACAGTTGCAAAAGTAATAGTTGTTCCTAAGAAAATAGTAAACATAGTAGTTAAATAAATGGTTAAATAGAATTTTTAAATCCTGTAAGTAAATTTTACAGGATTTTTTTATTAAAAATATTGAAATATATATATTTTTTTTGAAAACTGTAGTATAATAAGAGAGTTAATAGAAAAATAATTAAGAAAAGATTTAGAAGGAGATGATAGTATGAATATTATGTTATTTGGAGCACCAGGAGCTGGAAAAGGAACTCAAGCAAAATATATAATCGAAAAATATGGAATTCCTCAAATCTCTACTGGAGATATATTAAGAGCTGCTGTAAAAGAAGGAACTCCTATGGGACTTGAAGCAAAAGCTTGTATGGAAGCTGGAAAATTAGTTTCTGATGAAATTATAATTGGAATCATAAAAGACAGATTAGCAAAAGACGATTGTAAAAAAGGATTTATCCTAGATGGTTTCCCAAGAACAATAGCTCAAGCTGAAGCTTTAGAAGTTTTAATGCAAGAAATGGGAATAAAATTAGATAAAGTTATATCTTTAAATGTTCCAGATGAATTAATCGTAGGAAGAGTAGTAGGAAGAAGAGTTTGTAAAGACTGTGGAGGATCTTTCCACGTAGAATTTAATCCACCAAAAGTAGAAGGAGTATGTGACTTCTGTGGTGGAGAATTAATCCAAAGAAAAGATGACTCTGCTGAAACAGTTGGAAAAAGATTACAAGAGTACCACTCTCAAACTGCACCATTATTTGATTTCTACATGGAAAGAGGAATCCTTGCTGATATAGATGGAACAAAAGAAATAGATGAAATAACAAAAGAAATATTTAACATTTTAGGTTAATTTTAGGAAGGAAGAATATGGCAGTTATTATAAAAACTCCTGAAGAGATAGCAGGAATAAAAAAAGCCAATCAAGTAATCGCAAGACTTTATGAAGAAATATTACCACAATATATAAAACCGGGAATATCTACAAAAGAGATAGATAAAATAGTTGATGATTATATAAGATCTCAAGGAGCAATACCAGGTTGTATTGGAGTTCCAGGATTTTATAATTCATTCCCAGCAGCTACTTGTATCTCTGTAAACGAAGCAGTAGTTCACGGAATCCCAAGTGAAAATATAATTCTAAAAGAGGGAGATATAGTAAGTGTAGACACAGTTACTATTTTAGATGGATATTATGGAGATGCAGCTATAACTTATCCAGTTGGAGAGGTAGATGCAGAAACAAAAAGACTTTTAGAAGTTACTGAAAAAGCAAGAGATATAGGAATAGAACAAGCTGTTGTAGGAAATAGACTTGGAGATATCGGGCACGCAATCCAATCTTTTGTAGAAAAAAATGGATTCTCTGTTGTAAGAGATTACGCAGGACATGGTGTTGGAAAAGAGATGCACGAAGATCCTTGTGTAGCTAACTATGGAAGAAAGGGTAGAGGAATAAAAATCGAAGAGGGAATGGTACTTGCCATAGAGCCTATGGTTAATGCTGGAAGTTACAGAATTGGTATGCTAGAAGATGGTTGGACAGTAGTAACTAAGGATGGGAAAAAATCAGCTCACTTTGAACATTCTATTGCGATAGTAGATGGAAAACCATTGGTACTTAGTAAATTAGACTAAAAAATTTTTCAAAAAACTCAAAAAATCAGTAGACATTTTTTAGAAAATATGGTAAAATATTTTGAATTTCTGTTCGATAGGAGGAGATATGTCAAAAAAAGATGTTATCGAATTAGAAGGAACTATTTTAGAAGCCCTTCCAAATGCGATGTTTCAAATTAAATTAGAGAATGGGCATACTATTCTAGGTCATATTTCAGGAAAAATGAGAATGAACTATATCAAAATCTTACCTGGAGATAAAGTTACTGTTCAAATTTCTCCATATGATTTATCTAGAGGAAGAATAGTTTACAGAAAGAAATAGTTTTTTTACATCACGAAAAAGGAGGTAGAGATGAAAGTAAGAACATCAATTAAACCTATTTGTGACAAATGTAAAGTAATCAGAAGACACGGTAAAATAAGAGTTATCTGCGAAAATCCTAAACATAAACAAGTTCAAGGATAATTAAAGATAAAATTATTTTAAAGAAAACTAGATTATTTTACTAACAGGAACAAATTTAGTACTGACATTGGAAGTACTGTAAAGATATGTTTGGCTGTAGGGTCTATTCTTAGGGAAACCTAAGGCATATCGAGGAAAGTGTTGGCTAACCTAAGATGTTAGCGAATATATAAAATTTTTGTGAAATAGGAGGAATCAGATTTGGCTAGAATCGCTGGAGTAGACGTTCCTAGAAATAAGAGGGTAGAAATATCTTTAACTTATATCTACGGAATTGGAAGAAAAACTTCTCAAGACATTTTAACTCAAGCAGGAGTTAATTTTGACACAAGAGTAAAGGATTTAACTGAAGAAGAATTAAACAAAATTAGAGGTATCATCGACGGATTAAAAGTAGAAGGAGACTTAAGAAAAGAAGTTAGACTTTCAATAAAAAGACTTTTAGATATCAGATGTTACAGAGGATTAAGACACAAAATGAATCTACCAGTAAGAGGACAAAAATCTAAAACTAACGCTAGAACTAGAAAAGGTCCTAAAAAAATGGTAAAAAAATAAGATTAACTTAAAATTTCGTGAAAGTTAATTAGTGTCACATTTTAGAGATGAATTAGAATTAGAAGTAAGGAGGGAGCTCAATTGGCTAAAAAAGTAGCTAAAGTTAAAAAGAAATTAAAAAATATTCCTAGCGGAGTAGCTCATATACATTCAACATTCAATAACACAATTATTGCTATTACTGACCCAGAAGGAAGAGTAGTAAGTTGGAAATCAGGTGGAACTTCAGGTTTCAAAGGAACTAAAAAAGGAACTCCATTCGCAGCTCAAATCGCAGCTGAACAAGCAGCAGGAATAGCTATGGAAAATGGAATGAAAAAAATTGAAGTTAAAGTTAAAGGACCTGGATCAGGAAGAGAAGCTTGTGTAAGATCTTTACAAGCCGCTGGATTAGAAGTTACAAAAATAACTGACGTAACTCCAGTTCCACACAACGGATGTAGACCACCAAAAAGAAGAAGAGTGTAGTCACTTAATATTTATTTAAGTAATGAGAAAATAGTAAGGAGGAATATTCGAGAATGGCAAGAAATAGACAGCCTATATTAAAAAAATGTAGAGCACTTGGAATTGAGCCTATGATTTTAGGAGTAAACAAAACTTCAAAAAGAGGGTTCAGACCAAACGCAAACAAAAAACCTACAGAATATGCAATACAATTAAGAGAAAAACAAAAAGCTAGATTTATATATAATGTAATGGAAAACCAATTCAGAAAACTTTATGAGGAAGCAACTAGAAAAGAAGGAGTTACAGGTTTAGTTTTAGTTGAATTCTTAGAAAGAAGATTAGAAAACGTTGTTTACAGATTAGGATTTGCAAAAACTAGAAGACAAGCTAGACAAATCGTTTCTCATGGACACATTGCTGTAAACGGAAGAAGAGTAAACATAGCTTCTTACAGAGTTAAAGTTGGAGATGTTATTTCTGTAATTGAAAACTCTAAAAATATCGAATTAATAAAAGAAGCTGTAGAAGCATCTACAGTTCCAGCTTGGTTAGAACTAGACAGAGCAGCTTTTGCTGGTAAAGTTCTTCAAAATCCAACTAAAGAAGATTTAGACTTTGATTTAGATGAAGCCTTAATAGTTGAGTTCTATTCTAGATAATAAGCCTTTTAATAGGAGTTGATCAAATGTTAAAAATTGAAAAACATGCTAGAGGTATAAACATAAGTGAAGTAAAAGAAAATGAATTTAAAGGTCAATACATAATTGAGCCTTTATACAGAGGGTATGGAAATACAATTGGAAATGCTCTAAGAAGAGTTTTACTTTCTTCTATACCTGGTGCAGCAATAAAAGGTGTAAAAATTGAGGGAGTTTCTAGCGAATTTTCTATCATGGAAGGGGTTAAAGAGCCAGTTACTGACATTATCCTTAACATAAAAGAAATAGTAGTTAAAACTGAATCAGTTGGAGAGAGAAAAATGACTCTTTCTGTTAAAGGACCTAAAATTGTTAAAGCAGCTGATATAATTCCAGATATTGGCTTAGAAATAGTAAACCCAGAACAAGTTATTTGTACTATAACTACTGACAGAGAAGTAGAAATGGAATTCTTAGTAGATGTAGGAGAAGGGTTTATCGTATCAGAAGATATAGATAAAAAAGATTGGCCAGTTGGGTATATAGCAGTTGACGCTATCTATACTCCAATTAGAAAGGTGTCTTATTCTGTTGAAGCAACTATGGTTGGTAGAATGACAGATTTTGATAAGCTAATTATTAACATAGAAACTGATGGAAGTGTTGCCATAAGAGATACTGTTTCTTACGCAGTAGAACTTCTAAAATTATATCTTAACCCATTCTTAGACTTAGGTAACAGAATGGAATACTTAAGAGATGAAGTAGAAGAAGAAGAGGAAGAAACAGAAAAACAAGAAAAAGATGGTAATATATTAGAGACTAAGATAGAGGAGCTAGACTTAACAGTTAGATCATTCAACTGCTTAAAGAAAGCTGGAATAGAAGAAGTTGGACAATTAGCAAGACTAAGCATGAACGACCTTCTAAAAATAAAAAATCTTGGAAGAAAGTCTCTTGATGAAATCCTTGAAAAAATGAAAGAATTAGGATTTGACCTTAATCAGAATGAGTATTCTGAATAATATCGACAAGAGGAGGAAGCTAACTAATGAATCACAACAAATCATATAGAAAATTAGGAAGAAGAGCTGACCACAGAATGGCTATGCTTAAAAACCTAACAATATCATTAGTAAAAGAAGAAAAATTAGAAACTACAGTTACTAGAGCTAAAGAACTTAGAAAATTTGCTGAGAGAATGATAACTTTAGGTAAAAAAGGAACTTTAGCTGACAGAAGAAGAGCTTTTGCTTTCTTAAGAGACGAAGAAGCAGTAGCAAAATTATTCAACGATTTAGCACCAAAATATGCTGAAAGAAACGGTGGATACACTAGAATAATCAAAACTTCTGTAAGAAAAGGTGACTCTGCTGAATTAGCAATAATCGCTTTAGTATAGTAAGATTTTCATTTATAAACAAGAGACTCTTTTAAAAAGGGTCTCTTTTTTTATAGGAAATTTAAAAAATAAAAAAGGAAATTTTTTTTAATTACAGAATAATAGAGTGAAAGCTTTTAAAATAAATAAAGTGGAGGAGAGAGATATGAAATTAAAAATGTTATTAGCAGGACTAACTTTGGCATCAACAGTGGCATTAGGAGCTGGACCTCAATTTTCAGTGGCACCAGGTCTTCAATTTGGAGCTACAAAATATGATTCTATTGATAATTTCAGTTTTAACTTATTAGGAGCTGAAAACCAAAGTATGTCAGGTTTCGATTTATCGTTGATAGGTTATAGACAAATAAATGGAAACTTTAATGGTGGACATTTAGCTGTATTTGGATTTGAAGCATTTAGAGTGGCAGGAGATATGACAGGAGTATCTTTAGCACTATGGAATGATGTAGGTGGAGATCTAAACGGAGGAACTATTGGTATAGTAAATACAACTAGAGGAAATGCCACTTTTAACCTTGGTGGAGTAAACTATGTTGAAGGAAAAGCTATAGTTCAACTTGGATTTGTAAACTATTCTCAATCAGTGGGAGGACTTCAATTTGGATTTGTAAATGCTACTAAAAATCTAGAAGGACTTCAATTTGGATTTGTAAACTATGCTGAAAATGGGGTATTCCCAGTTTTACCAATTATAAACTTTAGAAAATCATTCTAATAAACAAAATAAAAAAATTGGGTTGGTATTTACACCAACCCTTTTTAAATTTATATTCCAAAAGTATTTTTCTTAGTTCTAAAGAAGAAGAAAATATGGAAAGATGAGATTGCAATCCAACCTATACCTGTGGCAAGAGCAACTCCTCCAAGTTCTAAAGAACTGATAAAAGCATAAGATAAAATTACCCTTATGATAATTTGTAGTGTTGTTCCAATAAAAGGAATATTCATTATACCAGTTCCTCTAAAATATCCAACAAATGTACTTCCGTTAAAACATAAAATATAGAAATAAGAAATAATTTGAAGATATTTAACTCCATTTTTTATAGTTTCAGAACTAGCATTTGTAAGGAGAGCTTCCATAAATGGTGTAGCTCCAAAATACATAAATAGTGCCATTATAATTCCTAGAGAATACATAAGCATGATACTTGTTTTAAATCCCTCAAAGGCTCTTTTTTTATTTCCAGCTCCAATATTTTGAGCAATAAATACAGAGATAGCATCTGTACCACTTATAGCAAAAGTATTGGCAATCCCTTCTATTCTACTTGTAGCTGTATAAGCTGCAATTCCAAAAGCTCCTAAAGTATTAACAGCTCCTTGAACTAAGATTTTTCCAATATAAAGACTTGATTGATGAAGAGCTGAAATAGATGCAAAATATAGGGTTTTCTTAAGTAAAATGCCATCAAATATCATATCAGCTTTTGAAATAATACATTCAGCAAAATTTTTCTTTATATATGAGAAACATAAAAGAGCTGAAATTCCTTGTGAAATAACTGTTGCCCAAGCTGCTCCACTTATTCCAAGATGAAGATATTTTATGAAAATAATATCAAAAAATATATTGCAAATTATTGAAATAATCAAAAATATCAAAGCAAATTTTGTATTTCCCATAGAACGCAGTTGAGAGGCAAATAAGTTATATAGGAAAGTAACGAATAATCCTAAGAAAATTATAATTAAATATTCAGTTACATAGGGTTCAATCTCTGGTGGAGTATTAATAATTTTTAGAATTGTTGGTAGAGATAGAATAGATATAAGACTTAGTAAAATAGTAAATCCTAAACCAAATGTAATTGCTAAGAAAGACTCTTTTCTATACTCTTTCATATCCTGTTTTCCGTAGAACATTGAAAGAATAACAGAAACTCCAGTACAACAACCTCCCAGTAAAAATATAAAAAGATTCATAACAGTTCCAGCTACTCCAAGCCCAGCAAAAGCATTTTCTCCTATATATTTTCCAACAATAATAGTATCCACCAAATTATAAAATTGTTGAAATATATTCCCAATAAGAAGAGGAATAGCAAGTTTTATAAGCTGACTTTTTATATTTCCCTCTGTGAGAATATAAGTATTTTTTTTCATAAAACTTTTATAAAACCTCCTGTTTTTTCTATATATTATATCATAAAATCATAAAAAAATTTATCAATAAAAAAGATTGCTGTGATACTCACAACAATCTTTTGATATTTCTATAGGAAATGAGCCCCGATTTTTGCATATTCTTCAACCATTTCTTCAGGCCAAACAGATGCTTGAACCTCTCCAATATGTAATTTTTCTAAGAAGAACATACAAATTCTTGATTGTCCTATTCCTCCACCAACAGTGTAAGGAAGTTCTCCATTAAGTAAAGCTTTGTGGAAAGTTAATTTTTTTCTTTCTTCAAGTCCAGAGATTTTTAGTTGAGCATCAAGAGTTTCTTCGTCTACTCTTACTCCCATTGATGAAAGCTCAAGAGCATGTCCAAGTACAGGGTTCCATACAAGAATATCTCCGTTTAAATTCCAGTCATCATAGTCTGGAGCTCTTCCGTCATGTTTTTTACCAGATTCTAATGTTTTACCAATTTGAGAGATGAATACTGCTTTATGAATTTTAGCAATTTGGTCTTCTCTTTCTTTCGGAGTAAGCTCTGGATATAAATTTTCTAACTCTTGAGAAGTTATGAATGTAATATCATGAGGTAATTTTTTTTCAAATATAGGATATTCTCTTAAAATATATTCTTCAGTTTTTCTTAAAGCTCTATAAATTTCTTTAACTATCGCTTTTAGAGTAGTCATATTTCTTTCTTCTTTTTTTATAGTTAATTCCCAGTCCCATTGGTCAACATACATAGAATGGATATTGTCTAAATCTTCGTCTCTTCTGATGGCGTTCATATCTGTATAAAGTCCTGAGTGATTAGGGAAGTTATATCTTTTTAAAGCCATTCTTTTCCATTTAGCAAGAGAGTGAATGATTTGAAATTCTTCTCCTTTATCCCATTTTGTATCAAATATAACAGGTCTTTCACTACCACTTAAGTCATCGTTTAATCCAGATGATCTTCTAACATATAAAGGTGCAGAAACCCTTGTTAAATTTAATTCATATGCTAATGTTCTTTCAAAGTAGTCTTTTATTTTTTTTATGGCTACTTCTGTTTCATATAGGTCTAGTTTACAATCATAATCTTTTATCATTAATATCACTCCTTTAAAAATATATAAATTAATAAAATTATTTTTTTAATAAAAAAGCCATTCGGTTGTACCCGAATGGCTTAATATCTTAAGAAGGTCGGGAGATCGGAAGAGCG
>OGRS01000957.1_pt1 | contig 21144 bp, 18 predicted proteins | sample 1553561 | NCBI WGS metagenome assembly OGRS01 (sample SAMEA2580103, study PRJEB22360) | human gut metagenome | biome: human gut; feature: human-associated habitat; material: faeces | place: Denmark | collected 2008/2010
TTTTCTGTTTACGAATCTTTATTTTGATATATAATATAGATGTAACAGAAAATAAGTTTAATACAGAGAGGTAACACTATGAAGATAGCAGCCTATTGTCGTGTTTCCACAGATAAAGCCGACCAGCTTAACAGCTTAGAGGCACAAAAGGAATTTTTTTCCGAATACACTCAGCGTACAGGAGATGTCTTAATAAAATTATATGCAGATGAAGGTATTTCCGGAACGAAAATCAAAAATCGCAAGGAATTTCTTCGCATGATGTCCGATGCGGAAAAAGGAATGTTTGATATGGTTGTTGTAAAGGATATTTCTCGCTTTGCCAGAAATACCGTAGATCTTTTACAGAATGTTCGCAAGTTGAAAGCGTTAGGTATTGAAACACAGTTCCTTACAGCGAATATGACAAGTATGGGAAATAGTGAGTTTGTTCTCACCATCTTTGGAGCATTGGCTCAGGAAGAAAGTGCCAATACATCTAAGCGAGTGAAATTTGGAAAGAAACTAAACGCAGAAAAAGGACGAGTTCCGAACATTGTATACGGATACGATAAAACAATCGGAGATTATTTCAATCTTGAGATCAACAAAGAAGAATCGAAGGTTGTAAAGCAAATTTATAAGTGGTATACAGAAGAAGGTTACGGTGCTGCCAAGATTTCTAATATGCTGAATGAAAAGGGATATCGGACAAAGAGAAATTGCAAATGGAGCCAGAATGCTATCTGCCGAATTTTGACCAATGAGATTTATACGGGGAAGATTATCAATGGAAAGCAGGAAATTAGTGATTTTCTGACTGGTCAGAGAAGGGAGAAGGATGAGACGGAATGGCTTGTTGTGGAACGTCCAGAACTTCGTATTATTGAAGGTGAGATGTTTGAAAAAGCACAGGAAATTCTTCGTGGAAGAAACGATGCATTCAATCTGAATCATGAGCGACAAAGTAACAAATATTTGTTTTCTACATTGATTAAATGTAAAGAATGTGGCTGGTCTTTCCGAAGAACAGTTCGTACCTACAAAAATACGTATGTGCGTTGGGTTTGCTCTGGAAGAAATGGGAAAGGAGCAGATAGCTGTCCAAATAAAACGGTTGTAGATGAAGAAGAATTGATTCAGATTTTACAGGAATATTTTAATCGGGTTCTTCAGCAAAAAAATAAAGTAATTGACTATGTTGTGAAAGAATTCCAAAGAGTGTACAAAGCAAAAGATGAAAATGCAGAGTACGAGAAGGAATTGAATTTGCAGATTGCCAGATTACAGAGAGTGCGACAGAAATATATGGATATGTATACCGATGATTTGATTTCCAGAGAAGAATTGAATGATAAGTTAGGGGGTACTCGCCAAGAACTGGATCGTCTGGAAAATGAATTGAAAATGGTATCCAGTAATTTGACAAAAGGAGATCAGATGGAAAAAATCTTAAATGATACCTTTAAGCAGATTGAGGATATTACAGATGTTCATGAGATGACCAATGTACAGTTAAAGAGACTGATTAAGAAAATCGAAGTAGACAAAGATGGAAATGTGGATATTTACCTTAGATTATTGGGAGATTTGGGATTAAATGAAAGCATTTTAGTGGCAGACGAATGTGAAAATCAAACAGCTCTAAATAGTAACGACCAAACATAAAGACGTAACGGAGCGTTTGAAACAGATTAATCCACAGCTTGCGGGGGAGGCGCGAAAAGTGCTGGATCTGAATAAATCCGAACGCCATATCCGGGGGGGAATGGCGACCCGTGAAAAATATAAAGGAAAGCATATGTATTAAGAATGAGCTGATGTTTTTGGCTGCAAAGCCAGGAACATTGGCTCTTTTTACTTCTTCATTTCTCTTTTTCGTTATAGAGGAGCATGTTTCTCGGCTTTCTGGGAAATCGGATGTCCCCCCCCGGTTCTTGAAATCAAAGAAATCTTTTGTTATGATAATTACGGCTATCGTGTGCAGGCAGGGAGTGATGATATGATAAAGGTGATAGCGTCAGATATGGATGGGACACTTCTGAATTCAGAGCATACGATTTCGAAGCGAACCTATGATATCATACAGAAAGTACAAAGGGCGGGAATCCGTTTTATGATTGCTACAGGGCGGGATTTCCCGTCGGCGTCGGATACATTGAAGAGATTTCCGCTTTGCTGTGACTGGGTAACGGGCAGCGGAGCTGAGATTCGGAATGAAGCGGGGGAGTTGTTGCAGACAATTCCGATGGATCCATCCTGTTTTGGAGAGATTGTTTCCTGTGTACGTCAGTTTCCGGCGTCGATTCGATTTTGCACGACAGGAAGGGATCTGGTGTTGACCGAGTCAGAGGATTTGGAGGGGCAGATCCTGGAGGAGTCGAGATTGTTTTTCGGCGGCAGCAGGGATGAGGAGATCCGGGCCACCGAGCAGTTTCAACAGTTGATGAGGCGGATGAACCGGGTGAAAAGTCTGGAGGAGCTTCTGGAGAAGAAGATACCGATCTATAAAGTGTTCATTACTGCGAAAACCGGGGAAGTGATTCAGGATATCTGGAAAGAAGTGGAACGGATTCCGGGACTTGCAGTGGCGTCTTCCTTTTTCAACAATCTGGAGCTGACAGATGAAGAGGCACAGAAAGGACCGGCAATTTTACGTTATATTGAAAGCCTGGGGTACAAGAAGGAAGATGTCATGGTTCTGGGAGACAGTCTGAATGACCTTTCTATGTTCCGGGCAGGATTTGGCGCGGCGGTTGCCATGGCGAACGCCCATGAGCAGATTAGGGAGGCGTCCGGTTTCCTGACAAAGAGTAACGACGAGGATGGTGCGGCTTATGCAATGGAGCTTGTACTGGAAGGGAAATTGGATTTACTGAAAAAAGAAGGAATCAAATAGGAAAATGATAGGTGCATACGGGGCAAGGAATTGTTTTGCGAAGGATAAGTGATGCACAAGGAGGGAAGAGAGATGACAGAGAAGAAAGGTTATACAGAAGAAAATGCAAAGACCATCGATCAGTGGGTGGATGATGGCTGGATCTGGGGGATGCCGATCTCTCACGAAGTCTATGAACGGGCAGTGAAAGGTGACTGGGATATGGTGCTGACGCCGACAAAACCGGTGCCGAAATCCTGGTTTCCACAGCTTTCCGGCAGCCGGATTCTTGGACTTGCCTCCGGGGGAGGACAACAGATGCCGATTTTCGCCGCATGTGGCGGTATCTGTACGGTGCTGGATTATTCAGACCGGCAGTTGGCAAGTGAGGAGATGGTTGCCCGTCGGGAAGGATACGAGATTGAGATCGTGAAAGCGGATATGACAAAGAAATTTCCGTTTGCGGACGAGACGTTTGATCTTATTTTTCACCCGGTTGCCAACTGCTATGTGGAAGAGGTTCTTCCTATCTGGAAAGAGTGTCACCGGGTATTGAAAAAGGGTGGTGTTTTGCTGGCAGGAGTGGATAATGGAATCAATTATATTTTTGACGAGACGGAAACCCGCCTTGTGCATGGACTACCATACAATCCGTTAAAAGACCCGGTGCTATATCAGGAAGCGATACAGTGTGGGGATGGAATTCAGTTTTCCCATACGATAGAAGAGCAGGTGGGAGGGCTTTTGCAGGCGGGATTCAGACTGACTCACCTATATGAGGACACCAATGGTGAGGGCAATCTGCATGAATACGGCATCCCAACTTTTTTGGCGCTGCGGGCTACAAAAGAGAAGTAAATTTGGGCAGACAAGGGAGAGACATACATGGCGGAAATTTTGTTGCTGGAAGATGAGGAAAGTGTCAATCGGGGGATTGAGTTTACATTGAAAAAAGAGGGTTACGAGGTCGAAAACGCCGGGACAATTCGGGAAGCATGGGAAGTGTTTCAAAAGCAGGAACCAAAGCTTATGATCTGCGATGTGAATTTGCCGGACGGGAGTAGTCTCGATCTGATCCGGCGGATCCGCAAGACCAGTTTGGTTCATGTGATTTGCCTGACAGCTATGGATACGGAGATAGATCAGGTTATGGGCTATGAAGCGGGAGCGGATGATTATATCACGAAGCCGTTTAGTCTGTCGGTGCTCGTTTTGAAGGTCAATGCCTTTTTCAAGCGGTACCAGAAAAGTCCGGCAGACGAGCTGGAGTCGGGAGATCTGCTCTTTTCCATGTCCCGGATGAGTGCCCGAAAAGGACAGGAGGATATTTCCTTTACAAAAAATGAGTGGAAGATGCTGAAGCTGTTTTTGGAGCACCCGAAGCAGATTCTGTCCAAGAATCAGATTCTGGAGCAGTTGTTTGATTTGGACGGCGAGTTTGCTGACGAAAATACTGTAGCGGTCAATATCAGGAGACTGCGGGAGAAGATTGAGCCGGATACGGCGCATCCACAGTACATCCGCAATATCCGGGGACTTGGATATATCTGGGATCAGAATTGTCAAACAAGACAAAGGAGCAGCGTATGAGGTGGGACACAAAACGGTATATCACAGAACTTTTCATCGGGTTTCTTGTGGTTGGGATGGTCGCCGGGATGCTGATTTTCCGGGAATACGAGACGTATCTTCATTACCTTTCCATAGAGGCACAGTTGATTGCGTCGGACGATCCAAAAGAGGAAGTGTTCCAGATTTTAAAAGAGGGCGAGACAATGGGCTCTGACAAAGGGCGTGAGATCTTAAAGAAGTATGGATACGAGACGGCCGCAGATAACCGGGAGGGAGTGCGGATGATGAAAAACAGTGTCTGGATTGCCGGTGGAGCTTTTGTTGTCTGGCTTGGTTTTGCAGTCATTTTGTACTTTGAAAAGCGCAGGAACAGGCAGGAGAATTTGGCACAGAGCCGGAAAGTGTCGGAATGGCTTGTCAGGATCCGGGAGGGGGTATACCGTCAGGATCTCATGGATTGGTATGAGGAAGATGAAGTGGACAACCGGCTTTTGGATGAGCTGGAATCTCTTGGAAGCTATGTGGAAATGGTGGAAGAGCAGGCGCACAAGGAAAAAGAAGAGACAAAAACGCTTGTCACCGATATTTCCCATCAGCTTAAAACTCCGGTAGCGGCGCTTCATTCCTGTCTGGAAATTTTGAAAAATCAGGATCTTACCGTGGAAGAGCGGAAGGAGTTTGAAAGCCGCCTGGAAAGACAGATGAAAAGTCTGGAGCAGTTAATCGGGGCGCTGGTCAATATTTCACGGCTGGAGACAGGCATGATTGAATTGAAGTTGACGAAGGGGAGGGCCTTTGATGTTCTGCTGGAAGCGATCAACCGCATATGGGAAAAAGCGAGGAAGAAAGAGATTGAAATCGAGATGGATGCGGAAGATGGTCTGGAAGAGATCCTGATTTTGCGGGATCCGAAGTGGCTGTGTGAGTCCTTGATTAATGTTCTGGATAATGCTGTCAAGTACAGTCCCGTTGGATCCACAGTCACAATCCGGGCGGCCACGACCGTATCTTTTCTTCGGTTGGAAGTAAAAGATGAGGGAATCGGAATTCCACGGGAAAATTACCACAAAGTCTTTCAGAGGTTTTACCGGGGCGAGGCACCTCTGGTTCAGAAAGAGGAGGGTTCCGGAGTAGGGTTGTATCTTGCAAGAAAGATTATCGAGGGTCACAACGGTACGATTTCTTTGGATGCACGCAGGATGACAAAGGAACCGGGTTCCGTGTTTGTGATACAGCTTCCGCTCTAGTAAAAGAGAAGTCTTACAAAACTGTAAGGCTTTTTTTTAATTTTTGAAAGGAAAATGAAAGACTTAGATGATATGATAGGAGACAGAAAAGAAAGGAAAGGAATCAGATGATATGGATAAGATTTTGAGAACAAAGGATTTGTGTAAATATTATGGAAGTGGGGAGAACGAAGTAAGGGCGGTACAAAACGCCAACATAGAGATACAGAGAGGGGAGTTTGTTGCGATTGTGGGGAAATCCGGTTCTGGAAAGAGTACCCTGCTCCACATGCTTGGTGGGCTGGATACGCCGACAAGCGGGAAAGTGTTTATCCGTGGAAAAGACATTTTTTCCTATAAGGACGATGCGTTAGCTGTTTTCCGCAGAAGAAAGATCGGCTTCATTTTTCAGTCGTTCAATCTTGTCTCGTCCATCAATGTGTGGGAAAACATAGTACTCCCGATCGGCTTGGATGGGCGGAAAGTGGACGAGGAGTTTGCCATGGACATTGTAAAAACACTGGGGCTTGAGAAGAAACTCCACAATCTTCCGAATACCCTTTCAGGAGGGCAGCAGCAGAGGGTAGCGATTGCAAGAGCTCTCGCATCCAAGCCTGACATTCTGTTTGCCGATGAGCCGACGGGAAATCTGGATTCCAGGACGAGTGACGAAGTGATGGGACTTCTTCGGATGTCAGTAGAAAAATACGGACAGACATTGGTAATGATTACTCATGACGAAGATATTGCCCAGATTGCGGACCGGATTCTGGTGATCGAAGACGGAAAGGTGGAAGAGTTAAGATGAAGATGATAACAAGACTTGCAATTAGTAATAACAAAAAGAATAAAACAAGAAGTATCCTCATCGTGCTTTCGATTTTCCTTACGACCGTACTTCTTTCTGCGATTGCAACTTTCGGGTATGGAAATATAAAATTTCAGAGAACCAACGCACGGGAATTTTACGGATCTTATTATGGCTCCTATGCGGGCGTCACCGAGGAACAAATCCAGGAGATGCAAAAGAGAAGTGAATTTGACCGTATCGGTAGAGCAGCGACTGTTGGAACAATAAAAAATGAGAGGACCATTTCTATGGTCTGGATGGATGAGGAAACGATTGATCTGGCAAACCTTCAAAAACAGCTTGAAACCGGAGCGTTTCCAAAAGCAGAAAATGAAATTGTGGGACAGAAAGCAATGTTTGAGCGCCTTGGCTATGAGGATGCCAAAGTCGGGGATACAGTAGAAATCCCATTCCGAAGAAATACCAATGAAACATATCAAACCAAGGAATTTGTGATCAGTGGAATTCTCAGCCAGACAATGGAAGAACAGGAAAACCAATCCTACAGCGCGTATGTTTCCAAGGATTGCTTTGAATCGCTCTATGCGCCGGAAGAACGGACGTACAGTACCTATTTTTCCTTATCTGATCATGTGAGTGTGGATTCCTCTACTTTGGAGATGACGATCAAAGATCTGGCAAAAGAATGTGGTATCAATCCGGAACGCGCGTCGGAGAATTCCTATTTCGCCATGTGGGTGCTGGATCCGGGAATGGAAATGATTGCAGGCTGCGCGATGATCGCACTGGTGGTCATATTCTTTGCCGTAATGGTGATCTACAATATTTTCCAGGTAGGGCTTGTACAGAAAATTCAGGAGTATGGAAAGATACGGGCGCTTGGCGCGACAAAGAAGCAGATGAAAAAGCTGGTGTTCCGGGAAGGAATGATACTCACGATTTTGGGAGTACCGGCCGGACTTGTAGTAGGGACGTGGATTTCTATCGCCTTTATGAACTTCTGGTTCAAGGAGAGCCAGACGTTTGGCGATGGAGTGCAGGTCAATATGATTTCCATTCCGATTCTTGTACTCTGTGCGGCAGCGGCAGTCATCACTGTTTGGATTGCGTTGAAACGTCCTATGAAAGTGATTTCCAGAATCTCCCCGGTAGAGGCAATCCGTTTCCAGGGAAACCAGAAAAAGAATAAAGGCATCCGCAAAGGGAAAAAGCAGATGGGTGTGAGGCAGCTAACCGAGGCAAATATGGCGATGAACCGAAAGCGTACTGCCACTACTATCATTTCTATGGGGCTTTCCTGTGTGCTCTTTGTCGTAGCCGCCAATTTTACAGGAAACGTCAGTACAAGATACGACGCCAGAAAACAGGTCCCGTACGGACAGTTTCAGATTGATCTCACCTACAGCACCAGTGATACCGCCTATCCGGAGAACAATCTGGATGCTATTTTAAAAGATAATCCATTGGATGAGGAATTGGTGGAACAGATCAAGGATATCAGCGGTGTGACGGACGTACAGGTGCGCTACATGATGTATGCGAAGGACAAGAAAGGAAATCTCCAGTCCATTGGTGTTCTGAATAAAAAACAGTTTGAAGACGAAGCATACCAAGGATCCTTAAAGGGAACGGTTGATTACGAAAGTGCTTCCAGCAATGACGAGATTCTTTATGGTTGGAGCTATTTTGTGGAAGATAGCGGATATAAAATTGGGGAGACCGTCTCCATGAACATGGCAAATGGAAGCGGCGAGGCGCCGTTTGAAGGCAAACTGGCAGGAGCATTTGGAAGCACCAACTATGACTGGTGCATTACCGACAAGACTTACGAGAAGATGGGACTTTCGGGGAAAAGCATCAGTACGATTTGGGTGGACTGCCGCCCACAGGACTGTAAGGATGTGGAATCTGGGCTGCAGACACTCCTTGATAAGAAGCAGCATTACCAGTTTAGCACCTACCAGGGAACATTAAAGACATCAGAAAGCACCCTCGGTATGTTTGAAACCCTTGCATACGGATTCCTTCTTCTTGTGGGGCTTATCGCCTTTATGAACATGGCAAACACTATGATTATCAGCATTGTTACACGAAAACGGGAACTGGGTGTGATGCAGGCACTAGGAATGACAAACAGTCAGATGAACAGTATGCTCCGAAGCGAAGGGATTTTCTTCACCGCGGGCAGTATCCTTGTTTCGCTCCTTGTCGGGATGCCGGCTGGTTATGCGCTCTTCTGCTACGGGAGGGATCACGGATACTTCGGGCTCGACGTTTACCATGTCCCGGTGGTGGAAATTATGGCAATGGTCGTTATTTTGGCGGCATTACAGATTTCACTCTCTTTCATCCTGAGCAGAAACATTAAAAAAGAATCCATCGTAGAACGGATTCGTTATCAGGAATAAATCGGCAGTAGATTTGTAAATCAGGGACATATTCCGATACAAACTTCGGTGTAGCGGGATATGTCCCACGTCTCTCTTGGTACTTCAACGATAATAGGGATTGTATCCTCCTCTTAGAAGTTTTATAATAGAACTTATGTGAAAAGGGGGATTACAAATGAGAGGAAAAGAGAAGGTGGACAGATCTGGTTATTTGTTTAGTAACCGGGATCTGACGGCGCTTTTGATCCCTTTGGTGATCGAGCAGCTTCTGTCGGTGCTGGTCGGAATGGCGGACAGCATTATGGTAGCAAGTGTCGGGGAAGCCGCTGTTTCTGGTGTGTCTCTGGTAGATAACATCATGGTGCTGTTAATTAATGTGTTTGCGGCACTGGCAACAGGTGGTGCTGTTGTGGCGGGACAGTATCTGGGACAGAAGCAGAGAAAGAAAGCAAGTCAGGCGGCGACACAGTTGATCTGGTTTATTACGATCTGTGCGGTAGTTATCACGATTTTGATTTATCTGTGTAAATCATGGATTCTTCATGGGGTGTTTGGCAAGATCGAGGAGGATGTTATGCGCCATGCGGATATTTACCTGATGATTGTGGCGGCATCAATCCCATTCATTGCCCTGTACAATGGCGGAGCTGCGATCTTTCGGACAATGGGAAATTCGGAAGTATCTATGCGGGTATCCATGATTATGAATGTCATCAATGTGACTGGAAATGCATTGCTGATTTATGGTTTTCACCGGGGGACAGAAGGCGTGGCAATTCCGACTCTCATATCCAGAATGACAGCGGCGATTTTGATTGTAATGCTCTTAATGCGTCCGGATCAGGTGGTATCCATGGAGCGTTCGCTTTCTTATCGTTTCGACTGGAAGATGATTAAAAGTATTTTGAAAATCGGAATTCCAAATGGCCTGGAAAACAGTATGTTTCAGCTTGGAAAGATTATCGTCCTAAGTCTTGTGTCTACCTTTGGAACTTTTGCTATTGCGGCGAACGCGGTTTCCAATACGATTGCTTCATTTCAGGTGCTTCCGGGAATGGCGATCGCTCTTGGTGTGACGACGGTGATTGCCCGTTGTGTGGGTGCGGGGGATTATGAGCAGGTCAAATATTACACAAAAAAACTGATGGGGATTACATATCTGAGTATGCTTGTAACAAACGGAATCGTTGTGCTTGTTCTCCCTTGGATTTTGAAAGCATACCATCTCTCAGAAGTCACGGCGGCTACGACAACACAGATTGTAACATTCTATGCGGTATGCAGCATTTTAATCTGGCCGTTGTCCTTTACGACGCCGGCCATGTTCCGGGCGGCAGGAGACGCAAGGATGTGTATGATTATATCGGTGGCCTCTATGTGGATTTTCCGTATCGTCTTCAGCTATATTCTGGGGCGCTATATGGGAATGGGGGTATTCGGCGTCTGGGTAGCCATGATCGTAGACTGGATCGCCCGCGCCGTCTGTTTTCTTCTCCGGCTGAAAAGCGGAAAATGGAAACATCAGGCTATCGTGTAACATGGAATTCGTAGGAGTACGCAGCTTTTCTAGCAGCCGGTAAAAGGACAAATGAAAGGCACAAAAAAGACGGCTGTTGTGACTGGCCCTGGAACCAGAGTACAACAGCCGTTTTCTGATAGTTGTGCTGGGGAGATCAGTCTCTCCTCAGCTTCGGATTATGCCCGTTCTTCGCTCCATTTGAGGAAGTTCCCGGTATTGGCATCAATCTCGAATTCGTATTCTTTCTGCTGGTAAATAATATCTCCTTCATAGATATACTTTCCATCGTCACGGTCTAATTCCATTCTAAGATCCTGTTCTGTAGCACCCGGAACACGCTCTAAAGCGGCTGCTTTTGCGTCTGCTTCGGAAATCTGAACATTTACATTCTGGGTAGTTCCACTATTGTTCTGCCCGCTATTCTGTGTATTATTTTGTGTATTGTTCTGCGTGTCGTTTTCTGTATTACTCTGCGTGTTGTTCTGTGTATTATTTTGTGCCTGACCCGCATCAGTGCCGTTTGATGTGGCGTTATTGTTTCCATTGTTGTTTAGACTTTCCGTACTGTAATTAAGAATCTCTCCGTCTTTTGCGTTGATCTCGTATTCATATTCCGTATTGTCAGATGCAAACTGGATTTCGTATAATGTTCTTCCATCGTCCCGGTCTTTGGAGGACTGAAATCTGGAAATATCGGATTCAGACACGCCCGCGTCTTGGAGGGCGATTTCTTTTGCCTTGGCTTCACCGATATCGCTCCCGCCGCATCCTGCAGCGAGTCCGAGGAGCGCGAGGGTAAGGGTTGTAGTAACAATCAATCTTTTTTTCATAATAAAATCTCCTTTCTATCTCTTCCCGATCGTTTCGGGTTCTTCTTTGTTGTTGATATCAGTATAGTATCCCAAGATTAAAGAAAGATGAAAGAATTAAAAAAATTTTTAATTTTTGTCTGCTCTATTTGTATTTTTAGAAATGCGATTGTATTTCCTGGCGGAACTGGCTGGGCGTTGTGTGATAAGCCGCCTTAAACTGTTTTATAAAATAGGAGCAGGAGGAAAAGCCGACTGCTTCGCTAATATCCTGGACGCTCATCGCAGTCGTCAGGAGCAGCTCCTTGCCTTTCTCCAGCCGGATCGTCGTCAGAGCCTGGATCGGCGTGACATGATATGAATTTTTCATACACCGGATCATGTGAACTGGATGGAAATTAAATTTTCGAGCCAGATCCTGCATAGTAAAGCTAGTGTGATAATGATTTTGCATATACTGCATAATTTCGGCCGCCAGGTCGTCAGGCGCGTTACTGAATTTAGAATCGGTGTTAAGCAGATTCAGGATATTCAGAAAGTGTTGCTGTTGTTGAAGCGGGTTGAGCCGGGTTCGGAATTTTTCGGTAGCATTACTGTATTTATTAATCGAAAACATCAGAAGCGGTTCAATAAAACTTCTTAGAAGTTTCCCTTTTTCCTCGGTAAGCTGTATGTATTTAGGAAGAGTAATATAAAACATTGTATCGCGGAATAATGATTTATTGACAATCTTTTTAGCAGGATGAAGGTGTTCGGATTCATAGTAGGAGCCTGCACAACCCATATGCAGCCAGTAGAATTTCGTCTCAGAATCACACAATTTATATCCTTGATGAATTTTGTCCGGGGACAAAATAAGGAGTTGATTTTCGTCTATTATATAATGTTGATTTTCTTCCATAAGATAGAGACGGCCGGAAACAACAAACAGCATATCAAATACTCCGATAGAAGATCGTTTTTTGTGTCTGTCTCCCCGTCTATATAGTGCTTCTCCCGCAGAAATAAAGTGAGGAGTGGGAGGGCTTTCAAAATGCATATAGATCATAGAAGGACTCCTTTCTGAAAAAGAGAATGTTAAAAATATTATATTATTAAATTTATGCTAAATTTATCATAGAAACATGTTAATAGTATACATTGAATTTCTTATGTGCGCAACCTATAATCTGAATATAGAAGAGATATTTAGCTAAATATTGACAACAAAGCGACAAATGAAGAGAAGGAGGAAAGATTATGAAAAAACGAAGAAACAGACTTATTTCTATTGCACTGAGTATTGGGCTTTGTGCCGGCTTGGCAGCATGTTCGGGAAATAGCGGCAGTTCGGATTCCGGCAAAAAAGAGGATGGAAAGACCGAAGTTACAATCTGGATCAGAGAGCAGATGGAAGCACCGGTGACAGCAGCGGTTGAACAGTATAATAAGCAGCAGGATGAAGTGCAGGTAAACGCCGTGGTTTATCCGGATTCAGAACTGACGGACCAGCTTACCCTTGCGATCTCCTCCGGAGAAGTACCGGATATTGTATCTCTGGATGATATTCTGGCGCCATATTACAATTCCATTTCCGCGCTGTCAGATGTATCGGAAGAGTTTGAGGCACTGGATTTTAAAGATGCGTTCAGTGAAGGAATGGTAGAGCTTGGACAAAGTGACGGTAAGCAGTATGCGATTCCGTTTGCGCCGGATGTTTCCGTTATGTTTTACAACAAAGAACATTTTAAGGCAGCCGGACTGGACCCGTCCAAAGGACCAGAAACCTGGACAGAGCTGGTTGATTACGCACAGAAGCTGACGAGGGACGGACATTATGGGTACACTTACGCGGGCGGCGGTGAGCAGATGTTTACGTTTGTTCCGTTTATCTGGAGTAATGGAGGAGATTTGTTGAGTGAAGATGGGAAAACCTGTCTTCTCAATCAGCCGGAGGCCGTAGAAGCTCTTGAACTTTATAATGATCTGACGAATGAGTACCATGTGACTCCGGAGGGCGTGACGACTTATTCCTGGTCGGAATCCCAGGATGCTTTCTTAAGCGGTAAGGCAAGTATGACAATCCTTGGAAATTCTCAGCTTTATACTTTCCTGACAGAGTATCCGGACTTTGACTTTGGAGTATCACTGATTCCGAGATCAGACGACGGAGAATACTCCTCTTTTGGAGGCGGCGATTTGATCGCTATTATGGATCAGTCTAAACATAAGGAAGAGGCATGGGACTTTGTGGAATATGTACTGAGTGAAGAAGTGCAGGTAGAGCTGTTTGCAAAGAACGGTCTGCTTCCGGCAAGAACAGATTTGTTTGACAATGAATACTTCAATGAAAAGGCTGAGTATTATGATGTGCTGAAACAGGCGCTGGAAGTATCGAGAGCTTCCAAATCAGAAAAATATAATGAGATGAACCAGCCGCTTGTTAATGCAACACAAAGCTGTCTGATGGGAAAGGCAACGGCCAAGGACGCCTTTTATAATGCGGCAAAGGAAATCGATGATATTATGAATTAGTGCAAAAAGAGTGCCTGGAAAGCAGAATAGTCCGGAAAGGCACTCTTTCCTGAATACAACAAGGAGGTGCAACATGAAAAACAAAAAAGGGAAACTGCACAGATCCGTGATTCCGTTTCTCTTCATCTGCCCGGTGATTGTGATGAACCTTATATTTTTCTGTCTTCCGTTTTTACAGTCGCTTGCCATGTCGTTTTTTGAATGGCCGCTGCTCGGTGAAAAAACATTTGTGGGACTGGGAAACTATCAGACACTGTTGGCGGACGATCAGTTCCGGACGTCGTTACTCTTTACAATGAAGTATACACTGTTTGTCACACCGGCACTGTTTCTCATGGCGTTTATTCTTGCTCTTCTGATTGATGGGAAGTTTAAGGGTGTGACGCTGTTTCGGACCATCTATTTTTCACCGGTCGTCATTTCTATGACGTCCTGTAGTCTAATCTGGCTTTGGATTTATAACGATCTGTATGGAATTTTGAATTATATTCTTCAGAAGCTTCATATCATTGATGAAGCAATTCTGTGGATGGGATCAGAAAAGACTTCACTTCCGGCGATCGTATTTATGATTACGTGGAAGATGGCAGGATTTTCGATGCTCATTATTCTGGCAGCCTTTCAGTCTGTGGACACAGAGGTTTATGAGTCCGCCGCGATTGATGGCGCATCCAAAGCCAGACAGTTTTTTCATATTACATTACCGATTATCCGTCCCCAGGTGGGGCTTGCGCTGATCATGTCTGTAATAGGATCGGTACTGGCCTTTGAACAATTTCTGATTATGACAAAAGGTGGACCGACGGAGACAACTACGACGCTGGTACATTATATTTATAATACATCGTTTAAATATTATAATTTTGGATATGGATCTGCCATGACGATTGTGCTGCTGCTGATCATGTTGGCGCTGAGTTTTGCTCAGATGAGACTTTTGAAAGATCCGACAGAATAGAGGAGGTGCGGCATGAAAAGAAAACATCGAATGGCAAAATTCATCACCAATTCGATCCTGGCATTGATTATGTTAATGCCGCTTTACTGGACGTTTATAACAGCATTGAAAGATAAAAATGAGATTTATGAGCAGCCACCAAGCCTGTTTCCGGAAAGAATCAGTTGGGGGAATTTTCAGGAAATTCTCATGAGGAATGACGGCGTATTTTTGACTTATCTGAAAAATTCCATTGTGACGACCGTGTTGACTATGATTGTTGTAGCCATTGTCAGTCTGTTGGCAGGATATGCGTTTTCCAAACTGAAAGTAGCAGGAGGGCGCATTTGGATGTTACTGATTATTGCGGCGTTGATGATACCATTTCAAACCCTGATGATTCCGCTTTATTCCATTATGGCAAACCTGCATTTGACCAATACGAGGCTTTCCATGATCCTGATTTATGCCACGTTTCAGACCCCGTTTGCGGTATATATGATGAAAAACGCATTTGATATGATCCCGGATGGGCTGCGGGACGCGGCGAAAATTGATGGAGCAGGGGAGATGACGGTATTCTGGAGAGTCATGATGCCAACGACCTGGTCATCGATCGCAACGATTTTCATCTATTCCGCCTATACGACGTGGAATGATTACCTGATTGCGGTTGTATTTGCAAATAATGAAGCGATTAAGACATTTAATGTAGGATTGACGAATATGGCCATCGGACAGTATGGAACGGAATGGGGACTTCTGACAGCCGGTTCCCTGATTGGTCTGGCGCCCATTATGGTGTTGTTCGTATTTTTACAGAAGTACTTTATCAAAGGGATGCTCGGCGGAGCAATCAAATAGACAATGGAGGGAAACGCAGGTATGAAAAAAATGCAGATGATGGGGATCAGGGAAGTGATGCCCCTGGGCTGGTTAAAGGAGCAACTAAAAATTCAGGCAGGAGGCCTTTCTGGGAAATTGCATGATATGTGGGACAGTCTGGGAAGCTATAGCGGATGGCTTGGAGGAACAGGTGAAAACTGGGAGCGGGCGCCGTATTTTTTGGATGGAATTATCCCGCTTTCCTGGTATCTGGATGACGAAAAACTAAGAAAGACCGCAGAGAAGTTTATAAACTGGACGTTACAGAGCCAGGATGAAGAAGGAAACTTTGGACCCAGGGCAAGTAAGGAAGACTGGTGGTCCAGAATGGTAATGCTGAAGGCCTTGATTCAGTATTATGAAATCACGGAGAAACCGGAGATTCTTGTTTTTATGCACCGGTATTTTCATTATCAACGAAAGCAGCTTCCAAATCGGCCTTTGGAAGGCTGGGGGAAAGCAAGAGCCGCGGATCTTCTGGTCTCGATAAAATGGCTCTATGAAAGAGATCCTCAGCCGTATCTGAGAGATCTGGCAAGTCTGGTAATCGACCAGGGAGAGGACTGGAATGATTTTTTCTCAAATCTTCCATTTGTGAGACCGACGGAGTGCTATTATAATTGGAAGAAGCTGGAGTTTTTCTCTAAGGATCTTCTGATGGATCTGATGCAGTTCCACCAGACACATATTGTCAATGTGACGATGGCCTTGAAGTATCCGGCACTGGTGACTTATTTCCAGGATCAGGGCGGAGAAGAAATATTAGAAAAGGCGATCCAGGATCTGACCCGGTTTCATGGCGTTGTTACAGGTGCTGTCAATGGGGATGAGCATCTGGCAGGGAATGATCCGGCCCGTGGAGCGGAGCTTTGCTCGATTGCGGAGTATATGTTCAGTTTGGAAATGAGTCTGGAGATCTTTGGAGATCCGAAATATGGGGACTTACTGGAACGGCTGGCCTACAATGCGTATCCGGCTATGTTTTCGGAAGATTATACGGGACATCAGTATCTCCAGCAGGCCAATCAGATTCGGGCAACAAACGAGGAACGTCCTTGGTTTAATAATGAAAAAGACTCCAATACATACGGCCTGGAGCCCAACTTCGGATGCTGTACGGCGAATATGCATCAGGCTTGGCCGAAGCTTGTGCAAAGTCTCTGGTACAAAGAAGGGGATACGCTTGTTTCTATGGTGTTTGCACCTAGCCGGCTGTGTACAGGCGAGGGCGAGGAAAAGATTGAAATAGAAACAAAAACGGACTATCCGGCGGGACTTCAAGTAGAATATCTTATTCACAAAGCAGGGAATGTGCCGATAAAGTGGAAAATACGGATTCCGGGGTGGTGTGGACGATTTCATGTTACGATCAATGGCGAAGAAGAAACCGTGCGGACACAAGACGGCTTTCTGATTCTGGAAAGACAGTTCCAGACAGGGGATGTGGTGACAGTAGCTTGGGAGGCTCAAATCAGATGGTCGGCCTGGTATCGAGACAGCATTGCTATCGAGAGAGGGCCTCTTGTCTTTGCCTTGAATATGCAGGAAAATTGGAAAGGATTCCGGGAATGTGGAGGAGTCACAGACTATGAGGTGACATCGGACACACCATGGAACTACGCTCTTGCGAAAGAGGGAGAAGTCAAAGTATTGGAACAGATGATGGGGAGAATCCCGTTCCAGAAAAACCATCCCCCGGTTGTATTGAAAGTAAAAGCCAGAAAAGTCAAAGAATGGAAAGCGTATGGGGGCAATACGGGAACCATTCCGACCAGTCCGGTGCGTACAGAAGAACCAGAAGAGGAGATCACGCTGATCCCATTCGGTTGTACCCATTTACGCATTTCACAATTTCCATATTATGAATAAGACAGGAAAATGAGTCCTCCGGAAACCAATCCGGAGGATTTTTACTGTAAAAGAATTTATAAAATCATAATAAAGATATTTGGGAAGAAAGGATCATTTCTTTTGGGACGAAAAGATGATATAATGAAATTGTGAAAGGAGGAGTTATTATGCGGATTTTCTTATGCGGCGGCGGAGACGGCGAGCAGACGCAAATGGCGAATCAGCGGCTGGATCAAATTGTGGATCACACGAAGCCGCTTCTTTACATCCCGCTTGCCATGGAGGGTAATTATGAAAGTTGTCAGAAATGGATCCAAGGTGAGTTGAGAGAGGTACGTGTGCCGGCGATTGAAATGGTGAGAAGCGTAGAGGAACTTTTCAAAAAAGAATTGGAAAAATACAGCGCCATATTTATTGGTGGCGGAAATACATACAAATTGCTGAGAGATTTGAAAACGAGTGGATGTTTTGGGAAAATCAAAGCGTATATTGAAAATGATGGAATTGTATTCGGGGGGAGTGCCGGGGCGATTCTTTTTGGATATGATATTGACAGTTGTGCAAGTATGGACAAAAATGAGGTTGGGCTCATGGATACAAAAGGATTTGATGTATTGAACGGGATGTCTTTGTTCGCCCATTACATGAATAAGAGTTCCTGTTTGTCGGAGAAAGAGAACGAAGCAAGAACAGTAGAATATACAAAAGCATTACTCCATTTTTCTGAAACCCGTGGTCCTGTGATTGCATTGCCCGAGGAGGATACACTTTTTCTGAACGGTTTAGCTATCGAGATCATTGGGGACAGCCCGTATTATCTATTTGAGAATGGAAATCGGCAGGAATTGCACCCGAAAATGTCAATCACATGGAAGAGAAACTAGAAACAAAATAAGAGGAACATGAATTTTGATTAAAGTTAGATTTTATGAAAAGGCGGATGACAGTCGCCTGAAGTTTGCAGTAATCATTACAAAGCATGATGGGAAATGGGTTTTCTGTAAGCACCGGGAGCGGGAGACGTATGAAGTTCCTGGCGGACACCGGGAAGCGGGAGAGACAATCGACGAGACGGCAAGGAGAGAGCTCTACGAGGAAACCGGGGCGACAGATTTTGATCTTTTTCCGGTCTGCGTATACTCGGTGGCGGCTGCATATGACAATGGGAAAGAGGAAGAAGAAACGATGGGGATGCTCTACACGGCGGAAGTAAGGGAATTTGAAACGGAGCTCCACAGTGAGATCGAGAAAATTTTGATTACAGAAGAGTTACCACAGGACTGGACGTATCCGGAGATTCAGCCAAGACTGATTCGGGAGATGCAAAGGAGGGAGAATCTGGAAATCCCGTCAAAATAGATTGTGACGTATCGGAAGAATTGTGTTACAATAATGGAAGAAAAATTCAAAGAAAGGGTGTGTACCGTATGACTCAGGAAACATTAAATTATGTAGTAGAAAAGACGAAAGAACTGATTGCCGCTCCATCATGCAGCCAGGAGGCAAAAGACGCGGCTCAGGCATGGCTTGACGCTGTCGGAACAGAGCATGAAGCCAAGGAAACGAAGAACTATATCGCTGAGCTGGAGGAGGACATTGTGACGGCAGATGGGCTTGTTGCATTTGCGGAGTCTGAGGCAGGTGCTCAGGTATTTGGTGTAGAAAAGGCAAAAGAAGTTGCAGCTCATGGAAAGGAGCTTGTTGCCCAGGGAAAGCCATACTGTGACTGCCCTGCATGTGCGGCTGTAGAAGCAATTCTTTCAAAAAAAGATGAGCTTCTGGTATAAATGAAATCATAAAGAAACATGATATTATCAGGGATGATGATTCTCCGGCCTTCTGAGAGTTGGCCGGAGATATTTTTCTTCGACGATTCTTGACACTGCCACCATGCTATTTTATGATAAAGACGTATTAAGGGGAGATCGATGATGAGTGAAAAACAATTAATAAGAAAGTTGAGAAAAATAACGGCTGTAATGATTGGTATCGGCGTTATTTTGCTTGTTGGAAGCGGTCTTCTTAACGCATCGTTGGGCAGAGTACAAAAGAGAACAATGACAAGTCAGATGATGTCGGAGGCTGAGGAATATCAGGCGGGTGTGCTCAGGAAAGTGAATTCGGATTTACAGACGCTGCAGACACTGGCGAGCTTTTTTAAATTCAGCAACACGATCGATAAAATCGACGCGGAGGCTTTTGCCAAAGGTCTCTATGAATCCAATAATCATAACAGCTTTATTCGGATGGGGTATTTCACACGGAACGGAGAGGGGATTCGTGTGACTGCCAATCAGAACATCGAAAGAGATCTTCGGGTGGAAAATCTGGAAACAAATTTTCAGGAAGTGATCGAACAGGCATGGCAGGGAGAAAGTGGAGTCTCCAAAATGTACTATGACGATTCGATGAAGAAGCAGGTGTTTGGCTATGCAGTGCCCGTTTATGATGGAGACGAGATCGTCGGAGCGCTTTGCGCAACCGACGGAGTCAGTGCGTTTCAGGAAATCCTGGATGATAAGACAACAATGAATGGCCATGGCCATATCCATATGATCGGCAAGGAAGGGAAGTTTTTGATTAGAACGGGAGAAAATCTTGTTGACAAAAAGGTAAGCAACATTTTTGAAGGAGACTATATTACCGAAAAGGAACAGAAGAAAATCAAAACAGCTATGGATACGGACAAAGGTGTGTTCAGTGAGTTCGTATACGATGGGACGACGTACAAGATTTATCTGGAACCGGTGGGAATGAATGGATGGTATCTGTTTTGTGTAGATACGATGCATGGTCTCAATGCTCCGGTTTATCAGATGCTTCAGGTGACGAGGGTTGTGTTTATTACTTTACTGGTGATGAATAGTTTTCTTATTTTTTATGTTTACACGATGCTACGGAAGAATAACAAACATCTGATCCGACTTGCCTATTACGATCCCCTTACCGGGGCGTATAATGCGGCGCGCTTCATACAGGAAATGACAACAGTGACGCAGGAGTCCGGCGAGTATAGCGTCGGAGTACTGAATATCCATCAGTTTAAGTTTATTAACGAAATTTTCGGAAGAGCACAGGCGGACATGCTTTTATGTTATATCAGGCAGGTTCTGGAGAGGAACATCCGGCCGGGAGAGTATTTTTGCCGGGATACGGGAGATTTTTTCTGGATCATGCTTTTGGAACAGGACGAAGAAGTAATCAAAAAAAGAATATACATGATGATGAAGGAGATCAGCGCCTTTTCACTGGGGCAGCATCATAATTATCAGATTCGTCTTTATTGCGGTGTTGCGGTTCGGAGGGACGACAGTTCCGCGGAAATGATGATGACGCACGCAATGTTTGCCCTCCAGACCGCGAAAGGGTCGGACCGGAACAACGTGTGGGTGTACGATGTGGAATTACATGAACAGGAAATTTTGCAGAATTATATTGAGAGTCATATGTATCAGGCGCTGCGGAATAAGGAGTTTCGGATGTTCCTGCAGCCGAAGTTTGATGTAAGAACCGGGCGGATTGGAGGAGCGGAGGCGCTTGTCAGATGGTTTACGGAAGAGGGGAAAATGATTTATCCTAATCAGTTTATTCCGCTGTTTGAGAGCAATGGGTTCTGCGCCCGTCTGGATATGTATATGGTAGAACAAGTCTGTCGTCAGATACGGAAATGGACAGATGACGGGATAGAGCCGATCCCGATATCAGTGAACCAGTCAAAGCTCCTTTTTTAGTTTGCGCGCCATGGGCGCGCTCTAACGGGTGCAAGTCCCGAA
>OGRS01000965.1_pt1 | contig 21024 bp, 29 predicted proteins | sample 1553561 | NCBI WGS metagenome assembly OGRS01 (sample SAMEA2580103, study PRJEB22360) | human gut metagenome | biome: human gut; feature: human-associated habitat; material: faeces | place: Denmark | collected 2008/2010
AATAATAATGAGTGATTGCCCTTGTTGGAACATACCAGCTTACTTATGGGATTTTATATTTTCAGGAAAGTGATTCATAGCACTTGCTGATATGCTCCAATAAAGGCAAACTACCATTTTGTTGACATCAACAAGCATATTGCCGACGTCAGCAAAATGATATTCAAAAATTATTTTTTTATATTTTTATCTTTTTTTCCCTTCCATATCCAACCAATAGCTATACCAGCTATTACAGAAAAGAATATAATTCCTGCTGTTGTAAATCCTGACATTTCATCACCTTCTAACATTGATTTAAACCCTTCAAAAAGTTATAATAATATCACAGGGCTCTTTAAAGGAGGCAAAATGATTAAAGTAAAAGGTTTAGATAAGCTACAAAATAAACTTAAAAAAGCTTCTAAACAATTAAAAGAAATGGAAGGGACTAAAAAAGTACTGCTTACAGATTTACTAAATGAAAATTTTTTAAGAAAATATACTGATTTTAATACTTTAGATGAATTATTTAATAAATTCTCTATAACTAGCAATGAAGATATAGAAAATAATATTGAACAACTTGATAATGAAGTTAAAGCAAACTCTAACTTTTCCAGTTGGCAAGAAATGCTAGAATCTGCTACTCATTATTATTTTGAAAAACAACTAAAAAATATTTTCAAATAATTAACTAACTAGAGCCCTGTTATTTTTATATCAGTATTTTTCAAAAGTTCATTAACTTGTTTTAGCATCTTCTTAATTTGTTTCCTTACATATCTTTTGCATTTTCTATTCTTTTGTTTTCTCACCCTTCCACCCCCTGCTAGAAAGCACAGTATGCTCTCTAGTAAAGGCAGGAATATTCCTGCTGTTATTCCGGGTATACCGGAAACAGTATTCAAAAAAAATTAGATATAAAAACTTATTAATTTTATACCTAAAAAGTTTTGTATCTTTAGCAAAGTTCTTAAATTTATAAACTTACCACCTTTCAGATTTAACATCTGATCTGAAAAGTTCTGCTTTGAAGTGCCTATATTCTTAGCTACTTCTTGATAAGTTAACTTTTTTTCAAATATTTTCATATCTATTTTTGAATACATTTTTTTTGCTATTTCTTTTTCAGTCAATTTATCACCTCTCAAACTGTATATTCTTATTATATCCGATACAACCGGAAAAGTCAAACATAATTATTTTTTTATAAATATAGTTTTACATAAAAAAAGACTAGAATAATCTAGCCTTAATTTTTTATAAAGTTATTACAGTAAAATCATAATCAGTATAAGTTTTTACAAAATCATAGTCATAAGTTATTATCTTATAATTAAATTTCTCAGCAAAACAAGCAAAAAAATTATCATTAAAATCATAATTTTTTCTTTTTTTATCTAAAAATTTATCGATATCTAATTGATCAGCGCAATCTCCAACTATTTCTGCTATTGTTAAAATATTATCTTGTATATTTTGTATTATGAATTTTTTATCTTTTTCATAATTTATACTTGGTCTATAGTGTTCTTTATAAGCATTTGGTGTTTTTATGCCTTTCATTTTTAAATAGATATTACCACTTTCTTTCATATATCTATTAAATAATTCAGAGATACCCATTGATAAAATTACAATTTTATTACCATTTTCTTTGATTTTATCTATAAAGTTAGAGTATTTTTCTATTATGTCTTTAGAACAAGGTAACGTTATAACATTTAACATAAAAATCCATATATTTGTATCAACTATAAAGATATCATCTTTTGATATATTAAAATTTTCAATTTTTATATGTTGCATTTTATTTACTCCTCTTTATTAGTATAAAATTTTTCAGATGTATCTTCAACTGTTTCTATTTGCAATAATGAACCTTTAGTAATATTTGTAAAAATTATTCTTTCTTTTAATTCTTTTTTATTATACATTTCAAACAATCTTCCATACCATGCATAAAAAAACGCTGTTATTGTAGATTTGATGTTTTCAAAGTCAATAATAACTTTGTTTCCAGCTTTTAGTTCTTCTAAAACTATAGGATATAATTTCTCTCCTTTTTCCGTTGAAATTAAAAATGAACTACCAAAAAATTCTTTTAATTTAATTGTTTTCTCCATAAATATCACTCCTAAATAATTCGTTTATTATTTTATCTATATTTTCTTCTTCTGTTGCTTGAATATAAGAAATACCATTATCTTTATATTCTATGCAAAAAGTTATAACTGTCCCTGGAAAACCATATAATAAATCATTTTTATATATAATTGTACCATTATTAAATCGTTTTTCATATATCCCTTTTCTAGAAACTATTTGTAACCAACCATTTCTTTCACCTATAAATTTTTCTAATAAAAACAATCCTGATCCCCCTGGGTATCCATTAACTAATTCTTTTGTAGAGTTTTGATATCCCATTGCCCAATCAATGCATTCACAATCTCGAGAAAAAAATTCTTTTTTCAAAACATTTTCAGGTATAGTTTTACCAAAATCAACTATTGAAAATATTAATTTTTCTTTTTTAGGGAAAAATTGTCCACAAGTATATATATAATTAGCTTTTCCATGAAAATATGCATTTTCAAATAACTCAAAAATACAATCTATCAAGCTTTCTCTTATTGTGTTGTTACAGTTAAAAAAAACTCTATTCCCCAAAATTTCCTCTATATATTCACCTATTTTATCATCATCTCTATTTTCAGGGAATTCACTATATTTTATTGAAGTATGATATTTGTCTTCACATAAACAACGATTAATTTTTTCAGAAAAACAATTTCTAGCAAAAAAAATATTAACTTCATCATTTATATTAATTATCTCAATCTTTTTCATATAACTAAAGTAATCTAAAATCAAGCCTAATATAGCACACATATTTCCTTCAATAAATTCTAAATCTATAAAATCTAAGGTTAATATTTCTTCTTTAATATCAATATTTTTACTTAAAATATTACATAAAAAATTATAAGTTTGTCTATCGTTACCTAAACGTTTAGGAAATTTGATCTTCTCTATTTTAGTGTCACCTCTTATCTTTTCTTCAATTCTCTCAACTGCTCCAGTAGTCTAATATCTAAGCTTGGATTCTCTATATAATCATCAATATCATCATATAAAAGTTCTACAGCAAACTTATTAGCCTCTTCTTCTAAAATACTTCTTCTGATAATTCTAGTATTTTTTAGAAAAAAATTAACTTCATCTAATTGGTGATATAAACAATGTCCTAACTCATGTGCACATACAAACTTTTGAGAAAAATGATCTAAATTTTCATTTATACAAATTAATTTCTTTCTCATTCTTTTAATTGAATAACCTTTTATTTCCCCAAGATCTGCAAATATAACTAATATCCCAAGATATTTGCATAGTTTAAAGGGGTTACTGGTTCCATATTTCTTTTTAAGATTTTTAACTCTTAATGGAATATTCATAGTATCACCTTTAAATTATTTTTTTCTTTTATTAGCTAATTTAATTTCAAAAAAAGCATCTTGTAAAGAATTGAAAAATTTTTCTTTATCTTCAAACGATACTCCCTCGTCTTGGAAGTATAAAACACTATCATTTATAAAATCTTCATATTGAAGTCTCTCTCTTTTATTTAAGTTTTCCACTCTCTCATCTTTTGAATTATTTACTTTTCTACCTAAAAAAGAAGTGAAAAGTTCATCTTTTTCTTGAGCTGTTAACTCTAAAGCAGTAGCTAGTTTATTTAAAGTTTTTATAGTACTATTGCTTTTCCCAGTTTCTATGTCACCTATTGTTCCTCTTCCAACTCCCGCTTTTTTAGAAAGTTCTTCTAATGTATAACCTTTATTTTCTCTTAATTTTTTAAGAACTTTTGATAATTTCTCCATAAAGCTTCACCCCTTGCAATCCGGTTATTTCGTATACCTTTAATTAATTATACTTTATTTTTACAAAAAAATAAAATATTTCTTGACATTTCCGATAATACCGGATATAATAAAGACATAAAGATAGACAAATATTTTTTTTAAAAACAATTTCCGGTTTAACCGGATAAAGCTTAGGAGGAAAGAGAATGGCAATAGCAATGGCATTAATGAAAACAATTGACGGAGAAAAAAGATATATAGATATTGAGAACTCAGTAATCTATACAGATACAATAGTTATTCAAGGTGATGGAGAAGAACTTAGAATGGATGGGCTTGAATGCTTAGAGTACATTCAAGAGAAACTGGAAGAAGGCTGGGAATTAATAAGATAAATAAAAAAAGACCCCGAAGGGTATGAGGTAAGGGATTACTTACGATGCTTAATCCAACAAATAACAATGATAACTATTCCAAGTAAAAGAATAGCCCCGCCATCAAAGTTAAATACAGGATTGGAAATAACAATGTTCATTCCCTCAACCTCCTGAGATAGTTTACTTATGCTCACAAGGCTGTTGACACCTTATGAACATAAAATAAGCTCCCACGGCGGAGTGAGAGCCTATTTCATCAACATTTTTAAAAATACTATCTCAGTTGCAAAGCCCCTTCGAGTAGGTACCTTACATCAACAGTATAACAAGTATATATCAAAAAGTCAAATTTTTGGGAGGGAATTATGAAAGTTATAGAGATATTAAAAAGAGCAAATGATAAGTTAGAGCCTGTATCAGACAGAATATTAAATAAAATGTCTGAGTTGTTTGGTGAAAAGTTACCTAAATTCTTAGCTAGAAACATAGTTAGAATATACATTTTATCTTTCATAGTTATGATCTTAGCGATGATACACGCTTACTTCCAAAGAGGGTATCTTGCATTTGGTGGTGAAGTGATGATTATGTTGCTTCCTTTAATGCTGGGTATGTACCTTGGAATGAGAGGTGACGAGTAATGAATTGGCACAACGATTTCGACGGACCAACAATTGCAGATTCATATGCAAAATCTATGGGAGTTGGACCATACGAGGATGATTTTGAGGAAGAAGAAGAGAAAACTTTCTGCGAATGTGGAGAACATGAAGCTGACTATGAAGTTTTCTACTGGAATGAAAACTTTAAAAACGGAATGAAATTCAGTATCTTTCTATGTGAAAACTGTTTACAAGAGTTTGTAGATAGCTGCATAGAAGATGGTGATTCATACGAGATAAAAGAAATCTAAGGAGGAACAAATGAAATTAGAAACTAAAATAACCATTTCTACAAATGATGCTGATCTTGGAGTTCAAATTGAAACACCTATAGATCTCAACAAAAAAGAAGCAGAAGATATATGCCAAATTCTATATAATGCATTATTTAGAGAAGCTGGAGCCCCTGAAAGTTTTATTCAAACTTTAAAAGCAAAAGCATATAAAAAAACTACTGTACCAATAGAATAAAATTAAGTTTTTAACACAGCTCTCACACTGATGAGAGTCATGTCAAAAATTTAAAAGAGGTGAATTATATGGCTACTGTTAAAGAGCTAAGAGAAAAAGCTAAATCATTAGGCTTAAAAGGTTATAGCAAATTAAAAAAGGCTGAACTTGAAGAGCTTATTGAAAAAACTGAAATGGATAAAAAAGATTTAACTGAGGAAGATTTAAAAACTATAGTTCCTCCAATCGTGAAAATTTACTCTTATGAAAATCAAGAGCAATGGCACGATCTAAGAGGGATAGGAGTTGGAGGATCTGACATAGGAGCTATCCTTGGAGTTAATAAGTGGAAGTCTGCTATTGATGTCTATATTGACAAAACTGATGGTAATAAGAGTGTGAATAATAGATTTACACACTTTGGACATAAACTTGAGAAAGTAGTATTTGAGGAATTTGCTGAGAGACACTCTGAACTAAAGTGCTACACAGTGCCTTACACAATTCAAAGAGGTGTATGTGTGGCAAATGTCGATGGAATGTTCTATGATGCTAAAACTGACAGATACGGAGTTATAGAGCTTAAAACCACATCTGCATATAACAAAGATGAGTGGACAGGTGATACAGTGCCTCAGTCATATTATGCACAAGTTCAGCATTACTTGTATGTGACAGGCTTGAGATTTGCTTATATAGCTTGCCTGATTGGTGGAAATGATTATAAAGAGTTCTACATTGAGAGAGATCTCGATGATCAAGAGCTTATTGAAGAGAGAGCTAATGACTTTTGGAAAAATCATGTTCTTAAAAAAATACCTCCAATGGTTGACGGATCTGATTCATATTCAAAATATCTATTAGAACAGTCTGAGAAAGAAAATGAAGAGGTTTTTGAGCTTGATGAGATAACAATTAAGGGTGAAGAGTATAAAGCTATTAAATCAGAGATAGAAGAGTTAGAGAAGAAAAAGAAACTTATAGAGCAAGAGATTTTAAAAGCTATGAATGAAAAATCTTGTAAAAAAGCTAAAGCTGGAGATTATAAGTTTACTATTGTAACTACTGAAAGAAGTTCAATAGATAAAAAGAAAATGGAGCTTGAAAATCCTGAAATTATGAAGATCTATAAAGAAGTTGAAGCTGAGTATACAACTATAAAAGCAAGTAGTTATTTAAAAGTATCATAATTAATATAAAAATTTAGGAGGATAAAATGGAAACTAAAGTAGCAAAAAATAGTTTAGCAAAAGCTGCTAATGCAGTTACAGAGAAAAAGAAAGAGAAAACAATATATGACATTATAGAGGCTGGAAAAACACAGTTTGCAGCAGCACTTCCAAAACATTTAAATAGTGATAGATTTACTAGAATAGCAATTACTTGTGTAAGACAAAATCCTGAGTTAGCTAAATGTTCAGTTCCTAGCTTATTAGGTAGCTTAATGACAATAGCACAGCTAGGATTAGAACCAGGAGTACTAGGACAATGCTATCTAATACCTTTCAGAAATGCAAAACTTGGTACTGTTGAATGTCAGTTACAGCTTGGGTACAAAGGAATGATAGAACTTCTTAGAAGAACAGGGCAACTATCAGACATCTATGCTTATACTGTATATTCAAATGATGAGTTCACTATTGAGTACGGATTAGAAAGAAAGCTTACTCATAAACCAGCTTTCAATAATCCTGATGGCAGAGGGGAGATAGTAGGGTTCTACTCTGTAGCTATCTTGAAAGATGGAACTAGAGCTTTTGAATATATGACTAAAGCTGAAGTTGAGGCACATGAAGAGAAGTATAGAAAAGGAAAATATAAAAACAATATTTGGGATAAAAACTTTGAAGAAATGTCAATGAAAACAGTTACTAAGAAAATGTTAAAATGGTTGCCGATCTCTGTTGAAATGATTGAAAATCTTAGAAAAGATGAGCAAAGTTTCAATTTGAATCAAAAAACCAATGAAGTTACAGGAGATTATCTTGATAGTGATTCTTATTTTGAAGCTGAAGTAATAGATAACGAAACTGGAGAAATAATCACAGAGGAAAAACCTTCTTCTGATGATATGAAAACTTTAATGACTATAGCTAATGCTAATAGCTTAGATATAGTTAAAAAGGCTAAAGAGCTATTTAACATCACTGATTTAGATATGTTAAATATGGAGCAATATAAGCAATTAAAAGAAATTGCAATTCAAGGTTAATAAAAATGAATATTGAGCTAATAGAGGAAGAGGGGGAACTATTTTTATATGTTCCCTCTAATAAAAGATTTGCTGAAATAAAAGAACTACTTTCCAAGATTAAGAATGACACTATAAACGTTGTTAAAGTAGATAGACTGTCGCTTGATCAAATGAAATTGATATGGGCTCTATGTAGAGATTACGGAGATCTAAGAGGATATACAAGGGAAGAAATGAGAGAGGCTTTAGAGAATGAGTTCTGTAATAGTAAAGAGATAGAATATTTTTCAATCTCACCTTTTAAAAGAGATTGTTGCTCTATGAAAGTAGCTACAGACTTTATTCAATTTATCATTGAACATGCAATTAAGCATGATTACAACTTAATTGTATATGAAGGTAAAGGGGATAATAAAGTAGCTAAGAGATTACAAGACATAGCCCCAAACATTAGAAGATATGTAATACAATGTCTTTTACATAAAAGATGTGCAGTGTGTGGGAAATTAGTTGAAGTTGATCTACATCATTGGGACTCAGTAGCAAGCATTGGAGGCTATAAACATGATGATGGATTACAGACAAGATTTTTACCGCTTTGTAGAGAGCATCATACAGAGTTTCATAATATTGGAAAAGATAGATTCTCAAATAAGTGGCACATTGAAGGTGTAATACTTAGTAAAAATTTAGTTAAAAAGCTAAAGGAAGTCTATCCTAATCACTTCCAAGCTTTTAAGGAGGAATAACAGCAGTAAAAAAAGAATTTCATACAGGTGCTTTACCTAGCCTTGAACAAGCTACAATCATGGTAGTAATTGACCAAGGCAAAAAGGTAGTTGATGGAATTGAATATAATTTAGTTAAGAAAATGCCTTTCTATTCAAAGAAAAGTTTTTTAATAAGACAACCGAGCCTTGAAAAAGAGCTTGGAGTGCCTTTCAAAATCAAACAAAAGATAAAAGGTGAGTGGAAGTTCGTGGAGAGTGTCAAATGATCTTGAGAATAGAGAAAGAGTTCTCAAGAAAGCTAAAGATATTTTAAATGGAGAAATATATGTTAGTTTGCAAAAAATGCGGAGGTAGGATCTATGAGCAATTACAGATGTTCAAAGGTACTAAAAAGTTTATCTGTCCAGCTTGTGGAGCTACTTCCAGCAGTTTAAAAGAGATAGCTAAAAAGAAAATGATTAGATCAAAAGGCAAGTGAGCAGGTGATGATTATGTGGTACACAGTTATTTGCTGGATAGTGATAATCTTAGCAGTTGTTGGGATTGTGTTAGAGATTATGGATGGAGGAGAATGATTTAAATGTGGAGATGTAAAGAGTGTGGTGGAACTGAGTTCATAGAGCAATACATGAATGGATATAGAAAATATAGGGAATATGATAAAGAAGGTGAACCAGTTTATGATTCACAAGTTGATAATGACCCTGAGCTAGATATAGAATGTGAGAATTGTGGAAATAGAGGAGATCACTTAACAGTTATAGCAGAGTGGGTGGAAGAGTAGAATGTCATTAGATTTAGAGGTTAAAAAAACAGGAGATAGTTTAAGAATAGGATATGGTGGATATCTACATATGAGAGTTGAAATACTAAACACTATACAATCTGGTTTAGGAGATAAATTTAAAAAAGAATCTTTTAGTGGTCAAAAATTTTACTCAAATGAAGTATTTAATGCAATAAAAAAATTAAAGTTAAATAACTTTATATTCCATTCTGACTGTGACGGATATTTAACTTATAGAGATATTAAAAAAACATTAGGGGTATTAGAAAACTATGATTTTTCTAATACTGAATGGTCTAAAACAATAAACAGTTTTATTAATTTATTAAAAATAGCAAGAGATAATAAAAGTTATATTGATTACTATTAAAGGAGACTAAATGAAAGAATTTATTATAAAACTTGGAGCTGCTGTATTTTATGCTCTGCTACTACTGCTGCTTTTAGGTGGTGGTAGTGTCAATGGATATAAGATTAAGGGGATTTTAAATATTGTAGTTGAGATGTTCAAATAATTTTTATTGAACTCGTAAAAGGAATGAGGTAGAATATAGATGGAAAAGTTACTAAATGAAGATAAGTTATTGGATAAATATGAGGTCATGAAGATTCTTAACATTGCTGAAGATACGGCTATTAAAAAAATGAGAGAGATTAATGATGAGTTAAAAAGAAAAAACAAAAACATTAAGATCTTGAGAGGACGTGTCAGTTCTAAAGCATTGAGAGAAAAATATAATCTTTAAAAAATAAAGGGTAACTTAATACCCTTATTTTTTTGCAGGAGGTACTTCATGAAGAATCCAAATGGTTTTGGCACAACTTATAAATTAAAAGGAAACAGAAGAAAAAAATGGGTTGCAAGAAAAACTGTAGCTTGGGAAAATGGGAAACAAAAAAGAGTTATAGTTGGATATTTTGAGAGTAAAAAGGAAGCAATGGAAGCATTAGCAAGTTACGTATACAATCCAAATGCTAAGGTAACTCTAAAAGATATCTACATTGAATGGAGTAAAGGGCATTTTCCAAAACTAACAGTCAGATCTAAAATAAATATAGAAAATACATACAGCAGACATATTTTTAAAATGGAAGATATGTATATTTCTGAAATTAAAGTTAATGTATTACAAGAATTTTTTGATAAATTAGAGTTATCAACTGGAACAATAAAAAGTGTTAGAAGTATATTAAATATGATATTTAATTATGCTTTAAAAAAAGAAATAATTTCAAAAAATCCATTAGATTTTGTCGAGTTCAAGAAACATGAAATTGTTGTTGAAAAGCATCAGTTTTCTTATCAAGAAATAGAAAAACTTTGGGAAAACAAGGATATGTATTTAGTAGACTCGATATTAATATTAATTTACACAGGTATGAGAATATCTGAAATGCTTGATTTGAAAATAGAAGATATAGACTTAGAGAGTGAGAATAAAATTTTACATATAAGAAAAAGTAAAACAGCAGCTGGGATAAGAGATATTCCGATAAGTCCACTTATATTACCGCTTGTAGCTAAAAGATTAAGCCTCGACAATAAATATTTAATTTCAAATCAAGAAAATGAAAAATTTAATTATACTTCTTACAGATTTTTATTTAAAAAAGTTATGAGGGATTTAGATATGAGTCACTCAATACATGAATGTAGACATACAACAGCAACTCTTTTATCTGATGCAGGAGCAAACCCTGTAAGTATAGCAAAAATTTTAGGTCATACAGATTATATTATTACTAGTAAAGTCTATACTCATAAAGATAAAACTCAGCTACAAAAGGCAATTGATTTAATTTAAACAAGTGTTGTCTTTTAGTTGTCTACTAGATGGCTATTTGTTGGCTACTATCGTGCTAGTTAATACTTTTTTATACCAGTTAATACTTGATTGAAATTAATATAACTCTAATAAGTCAATGATTACTATATTTTTTAAAATCAAACAATAAATTCTTGTAAAAAAATGTAGTAGATGATAAAATAATGATGAATGAATTTTTATAAGAGTGATTGTTGTATCACTTTTTTTAGGAGGAAAAATGGATTATACTATTGAAACATTAATACCAAGAGAAAAGGTTGAACAAAGAATTAAAGAACTTGCTTGTGAAATCACAAAAGACTACGAAGGAAAAGAAGTTGTAGTTCTTGGACTTTTAAAAGGGTCAGTTGTTTTTATGAGCGACCTTATTAAAGAATTAGATTTACCTCTTACTATTGATTTTATGAATGTATCTAGTTATGGAGATGGGACTAGCACAACTGGTGTTGTAAAAATATTAAAAGATGTTGATCAAGAACTTAAAGATAAAGATGTTATAATTGTTGAAGATATCATTGATACAGGACTTACTTTAAGCTATGTAAAAGAATTTATCAAAGCTAAGGGAACAAAAAGTGTTAAAGTTTGTACTCTTTTAGATAAACCTGAAAGAAGAAAAGTAGAGATGAAGGGAGATTATGTAGGTTTTGAAATCCCTGATGAGTTTGTTGTAGGTTATGGACTTGACTATGCTCAAAAACATAGAAATCTTCCATATGTTGGAATAGTTGTAAGAAAATAATTGGAGGAAAATAATGTCCTTTAAACATAAAAAGAAATTTGGTCAAAACTTTTTGACAGATCAGAGAGAAGTATTAAGAAAAATTATGGAAGTATCAGATGTTAAAGCTGAAGATACAGTATTGGAGATAGGACCAGGAGAAGGGGCATTGACAGCTCTACTTTTAGATACTGCTAAAAAAGTTGTCACTGTTGAGATAGATAGAGATCTTGAAAAGATATTGAGAAAGAAATTTGACTCTAACCCTAAATATACATTGGTAATGAATGATGTATTAGAAACTAATTTAAAAGATTATGTTGGAGAGGGAACAAAGGTTGTTGCCAATATCCCTTACTATATAACATCTCCTATTATCAATAAATTGATAGAAAATAGAGATGTAATTGATGAGATATATATCATGGTACAAAAAGAAGTAGCAGAGAGAATTTGTGCTAAAAAAGGAAAAGAGAGAAGTGTTCTTACTCTAGCAGTAGAATATTTTGGAGAAGCTGAGTATCTTTTCACAATTCCAAAAGAGTTTTTTACTCCTATTCCTAAAGTAGATTCTGCTTTTATGTCTATTAAGCTTTACAAAGATGAAAGATATAGCAAGATAGTAGATGAAGATTGTTTCTTTAAATATGTAAAGGCTGCCTTTGCTAACAAGAGAAAAAATCTATTAAACAACTTCACATCTTTGGGAAAATCTAAAGATGAGTTGAGAGAGATTTTAGCTCAAGCTAATATCGCTGAAACAGAGAGAGCTGAAAATCTTTCTATTGATGATTTTTTAAATCTAATTGCTATATTTGAAAAAAAATAAGCTGCAATTTAAGAAAGCAGGCTGACAATTTAGTCAGCCTTGTTTTAAATTTTAAGATGGAGGAAAAATGCTAGGAAGTTATGAGTTTCTGATTCAAAGCAGAAAAGAGGATATTGACTTTATAAATAAAGTTGTAGAGGCCTATGAGGGAGCTGGAGTTGTAAGAACTGTAGATCCTCAAAAGGGGCTTATAAATATAATTACTACATATAATTTTAAAGATTTTGTAAAATTTGTTATAGAGGATTTAAAAAAATATGATGTAGTAGCTGAAATTATAGAAGAGGGAGCTTGGAAAGGTTCTCTATATATTAATAAATAATATTTAGTGGAGGAAAAGATGGAAAAATTAGAAAAATTAATCAACTATATTATAAAAGAGCTTGTAGATACTAAAGATGCTGTAATGATAGATTATGATGCTATTGATGATACTATCACTTTTAAAGTAAGTGTTGCTAAAGGAGAAATGGGAAAAATAATCGGTAAAAATGGACTTACAGCTAACGCAATTAGAGGAGTTATGCAAGCTGCTGGAGTTAAAGATAAACTAAATGTAAATGTTGAATTTTTAGACTAGGAGGATTGATTGATGGAGTTTTTTACAGTTGGTAAAATATCTGGAACTCATCATCTTAAAGGAGCTGTAAAAATTATAGCTAATGTGTCAGATGCTGAGATCTTAGTTGGAAATAAAGTTATTATTGATATTCAAGGGGAACAAAAAATACTTACTATTACAAGTGTAAGTCCTCTTGTTGGAAATAAATGGACAGTTGAATTTCAAGAGATAACTAATAAAACTGATGCTGGAAAGTTAAAAAATGGACTTATAAAAGTTAGAAGAGATATTTTAGGAATAGCTGAAGATGAATATCTATTAAACGATCTTATGGATATGGAAGTTGTAGATATGAAAAATAATGAAACTATAGGAAGAGTAACTGATATTTTTGAAACTGCTGCTCACGATATTCTTGTAGTTGAAGATGAAAAAAGTGAAGCTATGATTCCAGATATTGATGAGTTTGTTAAAAAGATAGATTTTGATAAAAGAACTATCTATGTTGAACTTATTGATGGAATGAGAGAGATGAAAGGAAAAAAATATCAGCAAGATGATGGAATAGAAGATGAGGAGTAATTTATGAAAATAAATATTTTAACTCTATTTCCAGAGATGTTCAGAGGATTTACAGGAGAGAGCATAATAAAGAGAGCTTTGGAAAAAAATCTTTTAGAGATAAATGTAATTAATATTAGAGATTTTTGTTACGATAAGCATAAACAAGCTGATGATAAGGTTTTTGGTGGAGGGGCAGGAATGCTTATGAAGCCAGAACCACTTATTAGAGCATTGAATACACTTGGAGGAAAAGTTATATATACTTCACCTCAAGGTGTTAGATTTGATCAAAAGTTAGCAATAGAACTTTCTCAAGAGGAGGAAATCACTATAATTGCTGGACACTATGAGGGAATTGATGAGAGAGTAGTGGAAAGTAGAGTTGATTTAGAAGTATCTATTGGGGATTTTGTTTTAACTGGTGGGGAGCTACCTGCAATGGTTATGACAGATTGTATTGCTAGACTTGTTCCTGGAGCTATTAAGCAGGAATCTTATGAAAATGACTCTTTTTTTAATGGACTTTTAGATTATCCAAACTACACAAGACCTGAAGAGTATGAGGGTATGAAAGTGCCAGAGGTTTTATTATCTGGACACCATAAAAATATAGAGATTTGGAGAAAAAAAGAGAGCTTAAAGAGAACTTATTTAAGAAGACCAGATCTTTTAAAGGGGAGAGAGTTTGATAAGTTAGAGAAAAAACTTTTAAACGAGATAAAAGAGGAGTTAAAAAAGGAGAGTAAATAATGATCTATAAACTTGGAGAATATATCCCAAAAATTGGAAAGAATAATTATATTGCTGAAAATGCAAGTGTAATTGGAAAAGTTGAAACAGGAGAGAATGTATCAATTTGGTTTTCTGCTGTTTTAAGAGGAGATATGAGCTTAATTAAAATTGGTAATGGCTCAAATGTTCAAGATAATTCAACTTTACATGGAGATACAGATTTTCCTACAACAATAGGAGAGAGAGTTACTATTGGGCATAACTGTGTTGTGCATGGTTGCATGGTAGGGGATAACTCAATAATTGGAATGGGAAGTATTATTTTAAATGGAAGTGTTATTCCTAAAAACTGTATCGTATCTGCTGGTTCTGTGGTAAATAATAAATTGAAAGCAGAGGAGGGGGATCTTATTGCAGGTTCTCCAGCTAGAGTTATAAAGAAACTTTCTGAAAAACATTGGGAGTATTTAAAATATGCAAGTGGAGTTTATCTTGCTAAGATAGATAGATTTAAAAATCAATTAGAAGAGATTGAATTAGAAGAAAAATAAATTTAAAGAAGGGATTATATAAAATGAGAGATAAAATATACTTAGGATTGGTTCACTATCCTGTTTACAATAAAAATAATGATGTTGTATGTACTTCTGTTACAAACTTTGATATCCATGACATTTCAAGAAGTTGTAGAACTTATGATGTAAAAGGATACCGTTTAATTGTTCCAGTAGATGCACAAAAAATGCTTACAGAGAGAATTATAGGTTATTGGCAAGAGGGTACAGGAGGACAATTTAACAAGGATAGAGAAAATGCCTTTGCTATAACTAGAGTTATGGACAGTATTGAAAAGGTAATTGAAGAGATTGAAGAGAGAGAGGGACAAAAACCTGTTATTGTTACAACTTCAGCAAGAATATTCCCTAATACTGTAAGTTATAAAACAATGTCAGATATGATATTTGAAGATGATAGACCATATCTACTATTATTCGGTACTGGTTGGGGGCTTACAGATGAAGTAATGGATATGTCAAACTATATTCTTGAGCCAATTAGAGGAAATACAAAATATAATCATCTTTCTGTAAGAGCTGCTGTGGCTATTATACTTGATAGACTTTTAGGAGAGAGATAATTAAAAATACAGTTCTGGAGGGAAAATGAGTAGAAATGAGATAAGGATTAAACCTCAAGATGGTATTTTCAGACAGATGGGAATAGAAAATGTAAGTATTAGAGAGATTGTTTTTTATGAGAGAAACAAGAAGATGAAATTTATGTGTTCTGTTCCCAGTGTCAAAGATCTCAAAGAACTGGATATAATTTATGAAAATATCAAAAAGAATTTTGGAAAAGAGCTTGAGGTTGACTTTAAAGTAGAATATACAAAGAGTGAGATTATGAGAGAGGAGCTTGTGACAATAGTAGAAAAGGCTATAATTAGATTAAAAGCTAGAAATGCTATTTCCAAATCCTTTCTTTATTTTTACAGAATAAGAATAGAGGAAACTGTTATTGATATTGAGTTAAATGATAAAACCTCTATTGAGATCCTACTTCAAACTAAAATAGATGAGAAGCTTGAGAAGATTTTAGAAAACTATGGAATATATAATTTTAAAGTTAAATTTATTCATGGGGATTTTTCAAAGGAGCTTACAGAGGTTGAGGCTCAAAAGCAAAAAGAGATGATATCTCTATCAGCTAAAATAGACTCTGAAAATAGGGCTACTGCTGCGAATAAGCCACAAAAATCAAATGAGATCTATGTTAAACAAGGTGGTTTCCAAAGACAAAGTTACTCTAGTAATAAAACTAAGGAGATCAAGGGAAATAGTATCTCTTTAAGTGAGTTTTTTGAGCTTTATGAAGATGAACTTTGTGTTGTTGAAGGAGAGGTATTCTCTATTGAAAGTAGAGATATTAGAAATGAAAAAATACTGCTTACAATAAGATTAACTGATGAGGTTACTTCTCTAACTTCAAAGGTTTTCTGTGACAAGGATAAACCTGTGGAAGTATCTGTTGGAGATTTTATAAAGATTAGTGGTAAAAAGCAAATTGATAGATACTCTGACAATGAAGAGGTTATAATTATAAACTCTATCAATAAGCTAGAGAAAACAAAAGCTAAAAAAGAGGACAAGGCAGAAGTTAAGATGGTAGAACTTCACACTCACAGTAAGATGAGTGAGATGGTGGGAGTTGAAGATATAGGAGATCTTATAAAACGTGCTATCTCTTATGGACATAAGGCTATGGCTATCACAGATTACTCTGTTGTTCATGCTTTCCCATTTGCATATAAAGCAGCTAAAGGAAAGGATTTTAAAGCTATCCTAGGTTGTGAAATGTATATGGTTGATGATACTTTGCCTATGGTAAGAGATTGTAAAACTGGTGCTATTGAAGATACTACCTTTGTTGTTTTCGACTTAGAAACATTTGGACTTAATAGTCACAAAAATGAGATTATTGAGATAGGGGCTATTAAACTAAAGGGAACTAGAATTATTGATACATTTAGTTCTTTTGTTAATCCTAATAAGATTATTCCTAAGAGAATATCAGAACTTACTCATATAACTCAAGATATGGTGGACAATGCTCCAACTATTGAAGATGTACTACCTAAATTTTTAGAGTTTACTAAAGATGCTGTAATGGTAGCTCACAACTCAGCTTTTGATATGGGATTTATTAGAAGAGATGCTAAAAAATATATGGGAATAGATTATAAACCACCTGTAATAGACACTTTACAAATGGCAAGAGATTTATATCCAGATTTAAAAGGATACAATCTTGATAGATTGAACAAAACATTTAAACTTTCTCTTGAAAACCACCATAGAGCTATTGATGATGCCCAATCAACAGCTAAGCTTTTCATCATGTTTTTAGAGAAATATATTGAAAATGGAGTGGTTAATGTTGAGGATATGAATGGAGCTTTTCCTTTAAATATTCAAAAACAAGCTACTAGAAATATTATGGTAATTGCTAAGAATTTAACTGGATTACAAAATCTATATAGATTGGTTTCAGAAGCTCATATTGATTATTATGGAAGTAAAAAGCCTAGAGTTCTTAAAAGTCGTATAGATAAATTAAGAGATGGTTTGATAGTTGGAAGTTCTTTAACTAGCCATTTCTCTAATGATGGTGAATTAGCTGAATACTATATGAGATATGATCTTGAAAATGTAGAGAAAAATATAGATTTCTATGACTATATAGAACTTCTTCCTAGAGCTACTTATGCTGAACTTTATGAGGAAGATGGTACAGGAACAATCTCATCTTTTGAGCAGATTGAGGATATGAATAGATATTTCTACAATCTAGCTAAAGAGAGAGGAAAATTAGTAACTGCCAGTTCAAATGTCCACTATAATAATGAGGAAGATTATAAGATAAGAAGTATTCTTCTTTATGGTAGTGGAAATGTATTTAGAGAAAATCAATATAAAACAGATAATAAATTTTACTTTAGAACTACTGATGAACTGCTAGATGAATTTAGTTACTTAGGAGAAGAGGTAGCTAACGAGATAGTTGTTAAAAATACCAATGCCATAGCTGATATGGTTGAGGTAATTAAACCAGTACCTGATGGTTTCTACCCACCTAAAATTGATAATGCAGAGAATATAGTTAAAGAGATGACATATGAAAAAGCATATCGTATCTATGGTAACCCACTTCCAGAAATTGTTAAAGCTAGACTTGAAAGGGAGCTAGGAGCGATTATAGGAAATGGATTCTCAGTACTTTATCTATCAGCACAAAAACTTGTTAAAAAATCTCTAGATAGTGGATATCTAGTAGGTTCGAGGGGATCGGTAGGTTCATCTTTAGTTGCATTTATGATGGGAATTACAGAGGTTAATGCTCTTTATCCTCACTATATATGTACTAACCCTGAGTGTAAAAATTCAGAGTTTATAGAGAGAGAAGGAGTAGGTATTGACTTGCCTGAGAAGATCTGTCCTAAGTGTGGGCAACCATATAAACGTGATGGATACTCAATACCATTTGAAGTATTTATGGGATTTAATGGAGAGAAAGTACCTGATATTGACCTTAACTTCTCTGGAGAGTATCAATCGGAAATTCACAGATATTGTGAGCAACTTTTTGGTAAAGAGAACGTATTTAAAGCTGGAACAATATCAACTTTAGCAGAGAAAAATGCTGAAGGTTATGTAAAGAAATATTTTGAAGATCATGAGTTAAAAAATAATAGAGCTGAAATTATAAGATTGGCTAAAAAAGTTGAGGGAGCAAAGAAAACTACTGGACAGCATCCAGGGGGAATGGTTGTTGTACCTCGTGATCACAATATATATGAGTTTTGTCCTGTGCAAAAACCTGCAAATGATATAACAAATGACTCTATCACAACTCACTTTGATTATCATGTTATGGACGAACAGCTTGTAAAACTTGATATACTTGGACATGACGACCCTACTACAATAAAGATGCTACAAGAGTATACAGGGGTAGATATTTACTCTATACCTATTGCTGACCCTGAAACTCTAAAAATATTCTCTAGTACTGAATCATTGGGAATCACTCCTGAAGATATAAATTCAGTTGTGGGAACTTTTGGAGTGCCAGAGTTTGGAACACCATTTGTTAGACAGATGTTAATTGATACAATGCCAAAAACATTTGCTGAGCTTGTAAGAATTTCAGGACTTTCACATGGTACAGATGTATGGTTAAACAACGCTCAAGAGTTTATTAGACAGAAGAAAGCAACTCTGTCACAAGTTATTACAGTGCGTGATGACATTATGAACTATTTGATTGACCAAGGTATTGAAAAGGGAACTGCATTTAAAATAATGGAGTTTGTAAGAAAGGGGAAACCATCAAAAGATCCTGAGGGATGGGAGAAATTCTCTAACCTTATGAAAGAACATAACGTTGCTGAATGGTATATAGAATCATGTAGAAGAATAAAATATATGTTCCCTAAGGGGCATGCTGTTGCTTATGTTATGATGGCAATGAGAATAGCTTACTTTAAAGTTCACTATCCACTTGCTTTCTATGCTGCATATCTTTCAAGAAAGGCTGAGGACTTTGATTTTGATATTATGGGAAATCCTGAAAGTGCTAAAAATCATCTTGAGGTACTTTCTAAGGAACCTAAACTAGATGTTAAGAAAAAGGCTGAGATGGCTATTTGTGAGATTATAGTTGAAATGTATGCAAGGGGATTCCAATTCCTACCTATTGATATTTACAAGTCAGGGGGAACTAAGTTTACAATTGAAGATGGTAAGATAAGAATACCATTGATCGGACTTAGCGGACTTGGAGGAGCTGTAATTGATAATATTTTAAAAGAGAGAGAATTAGATAAATTTTTATCTTATGAGGATCTGAAAAGAAGAACTAAAGTATCTCAAACAATAGTAGAGAAATTAAAATCTATAAATGCAGTAGATTCTTTAAGTGAGACAAATCAGATCTCATTGTTTTAGGAGGGAAAATGTTAACTGAGAAAAAAGAGACAATGGGAGCTCTTCTAGTATGTCTTGCTGCGACTTTGTGGGGATTTGACTCTATTGTCTTAACTCCAAACCTTTTTAAATTAAGTGTACCTTATGTAGTATTTATGGTGCATCTACTTCCCTTTGTGGGAATGACTCTACTTTTTGGAAGGGAAGAGTTAAAAAATATAAAGAAATTAGATGGAAAAGATTTGACTTACTTCTTTTTAGTGGCACTATTTGGAGGGAGTTTAGGAACTCTTTCAATAGTAAAAGCTCTATTTTTAGTAAACTTTGATCATCTGACAGTAGTTACACTTCTTCAAAAACTACAACCTGTATTTGCTGTAATTCTTGCTTGGATAGTTTTAAAAGAAAAGATTACAAAACAATTTGTTTTTTGGGCTATCTTAGCTTTAATTGGAGGGTATTTTCTTACATTTGAATTTAACACTCCTCAAATGGCATACAATGGAAATATGCTTTTAGCTTGTGGATACTCTCTTTTAGCTGCTTTTTCCTTTGGAAGTGCAACAGTTTTTGGAAAGAGAATACTAAAAAATGCCTCTTTTAGAACTGCACTATATTTGAGATATAGCTTTACAACTTTTATTATGTTTGTAATAAATATTTTCAGTGGAACTCTAGCAAATATTCACACTACACAACCTTTCCATTGGTTTATATTTATTGTAATAGGGCTTACAAGTGGAAGTGGAGCTATACTTCTTTACTATAAAGGGCTTAGATATATTCCAGCTAATGTGGCAACAATATGTGAACTTTGTTTCCCAGTTTCAAGTATACTTTTTGATTTTATTTTCAATGGTAAATTTTTATCTGGAATTCAAGTAATTAGCACTATTGTGATGCTATTTTCTATATATAAAATTACTCAAAGTCAACGAAATAATTAAAATTTTAAAATATTAGTAAAATACATTGTAAATTTTTTAAACTTATGGTATAAAGGATATAACGTGTATTTTTAAGGAGGCTTTAAAATGACTAAAAAAGAATTTGTTGATTTATATTTTGAAAAGGGAGAATTTGCAACTAAAGCTGATGCTGAAAGAAAAGCTGCTGCATTCCTAGCTGTGTTAGAAGAAGCATTAGTAAAAGGAGAAGAAGTTACTTTCTTAGGATTTGGAAAATTCGAAGTTGCTGAAAGAGCTGCTAGAACTGGTAGAAATCCTCAAACTGGAGAAGAAATGACTAT
>OGRS01000978.1_pt1 | contig 20927 bp, 19 predicted proteins | sample 1553561 | NCBI WGS metagenome assembly OGRS01 (sample SAMEA2580103, study PRJEB22360) | human gut metagenome | biome: human gut; feature: human-associated habitat; material: faeces | place: Denmark | collected 2008/2010
CCGCCATGACCAGATTGGCGGCGGGTCTGCCGCAGAGCAGCAGGAGCGTCCCGCCCAGCACAGCGCCCAGCGCACCGCCCGAGAGCCATGCGCTCATACCATTATGATAACAGGCGGCAGTCATCTGCGCGGCGGTCTGGTCGGTGGGGATGTCAGAAAAGACGATGACTGTGCCGCTGGCGAAGATGAGCCCCAGCGCCAGCTTTGCGATGTGGGGCAGCAGGTCTTCGCCCCGGGTGTAGAGGATGGCCAGATAGCACAGCGCTGCGCCCAGCACGAAACTTCCGCAGCCGAACACGCCGAACAGGACATCATGCATCGTGCGCCAGGCCGAGCTGCCCGGCACGAAAGCCAGCGCCATGAGCACCAGCCCCGCAAACAGGGTGATGAGCCCCGCGGGCATCCGGTCCTGTGTCCGGTTCTTGCGGCGCGAGGCTGTGCTGCGCCCGGAGGTCTTGCGTTTTCTCTTTGCCATGTTTCCTAAAACCCGTTCCTTATTTTATATCATGAAGCAGGGCGCGCTCAGGGCGGCTCTGTCGGTGACAATGGAAGAATTTCGATACTACTCGATTCTTTCATTGTACCACGGGAAAAGTCAAATGGCAATTTATTTCCCCTCGATTTCTCGGTAGAGCCATGCCAGCGCGTCCGACAGCCCGCCCAGCTCGTCGATAAGCTTTTCCCGCACGGCTTTTCGGCCATCCAGCACGGTACCCACGTCCATGACCAGCTCGCCCGTGCGCATCATCAGCTCGGTGTACCGCTTCTCCGAGATGCCGCTGTGGGACGCCACGAAGCCGGTGATGCGCTCCTGCATCTGCTCGAACCAGCGCATGGTCTGCGGTACGCCCAATATCATGCCGGAATGGCGGACGGGGTGGACCGTCATGGTGGCAGTAGGCACGATGAAGCTCCGCTGGGCGCTGACGGCCAGCGGGATGCCGATGGAGTGGCCCCCGCCCAGCACCACCGCCGCACTGGGCTTGGAGATGCTGGCGATGAGCTCCGCCAGCGCAAGCCCCGCCTCCACATCCCCGCCCACGGTGTTGAGCAGGACCAGCAGGCCCTCGATGGCGGGGTCCTCCTGCACGGCCACCAGCTGGGGGATGACATGCTCATATTTTGTGGTCTTCTGGCCCTGGGGCGCTTCCACATGGCCCTCCACCTGCCCGATGACCGTCAGGCAGTGGATGGCGTGAGCTCCCCGGGTACGGTAAACGCTGCCCATATCCTCGATCTGCTCTTTTTCCAGCCGCTGCTGCTCCACGGGGATGTTCTTCTCTTCCTGTGACATTCTGCGCATCCTCCTTTTTGCTTCATTTCAGCTTGTCCGGCATTCCTGCCGGTTATACTTCGGTAAAGATTTCTTTTCTTTCTCAAAAAAATGTGCCAAATGGTTTGACATTCTCTCTTCGCGCTGTATACTTTATACTAGAGATAAGTTTGTCAAATATGTATCATTATTGTACAAGAAAGTACAAATCTTTTGCCGGAGCACCCTGCCGCTGCGCACTTCTCCCCGGCAATGCTGCGGATAAAAAGAAAGGAGACCCCCTATGAACACTCCCGGCAAAGCTTCTCTGCCCGTCATCAAGCGCCTGCCCAAATACTATCGCTACCTGCGCACCCTGAAGAACGACGGCATCACCAGCATCTCATCCCGTGAGCTGGCCGCCCAGATGGGTACCACTGCCTCCCAGGTGCGGCAGGACTTCAACTGCATCGGCGACGTGAATGGCCGTCAGGGCATCGGCTACTCGGTGGAGAACCTGCTGAGCATCCTTGAGCAGCTGCTCTTTGGCAACGGCGACCTCCTGCCCACCATCCTTATCGGCTGCGGCCGTCTGGGCAAGGCTGTGAGCCGCTTCATCACCACCGACACCAACGGCTACAAGCTCATCGCCGCCTTCGACAACGCCCCCGACGAGGTGGGCAAAGAGATCAACGGCATCCAGATTTTACACATTGATGAGCTGGAAGCTTTCTGCGCCGAGCACCACCCCGAGGTGGCTGTGCTCTGTCTGCCCCGCAGCGGCGCAGAGGAGATCAGCGGCCGTCTGGTGGCTCTGGGCATTCAGGGCTTCTGGAACTTCTCCCACTACGATCTGTCTGTCTCCTACCCCGACGTGGTGGTGGAGAACGTCCACCTCGGCGACAGCCTGATGAGCCTGGGCTACCGGCTGCGCAATCAGGACTGAGCAGATACTATCGATAATACCGGCCCTCTCCGTCAGGCTTTGGCTGAGAGAGTCCTTTCATGAGGAGACTTTTTCGACATGGCAAAGCTTTATTTCCGTTACGGCGCAATGAACAGCGGCAAGAGCACCGCGCTGATGCAGGTGGCCCACAACTACGAGGAGCAGGGGATGCGGGTGCTCATCCTCAAGCCGAAGGTGGACACCAAGGGCAGCGGCGACCTCGTGAGCCGTCTGGGCGTCCGCCGCCCTGCCGACCTGCTGGTGCCGCCGGACATGGACCTGGTGGAGGCCGTCCGGGCCGCCAGCAGCGAGGGCCGGCCTCTGGCCTGTGTGCTCTGTGACGAGAGCCAGTTCCTCACCGCCGAGCAGGCCGAGCAGCTGTTCATGGTGACGGTAGAGCTGAACATCCCCGTCATCTGCTACGGCCTGCGCTCCGACTTCTCCCTCAAGGGCTTCCCCGGCTCCACCCGGCTTCTGGAGCTGGCCCACACCATCGAGGAGATGAAGACCATCTGCACCTGCGGCCGCAAGGCCACCTGCAACTGCCGCAAGGTCAACGGCCGCTTCGTCTTTGAGGGCGAACAGGTAGCCATCGACCTTGAGAACGACGTCCAGTACGTCAGTATGTGTCCCCAGTGCTATTTCCGGGAGCGCAGCGCCTTCTACGCCGCCCGCCGGTGACTCTTTTCCTGATCTTATGCCGTCCGCACGCCGGACGGCATTTTTTGTATCTTTTCTGCATCCGTGATATATCAGTCGCGCCCAAATTCGCGCGTTTTTTGCGCTATTGATATATCAGCTCGGGGCCGGAACTTTTTGTTATCGTTGCTTTTGATGTATACAACGCTCTTTCAACAAATTCTGCCCTGGCTACAAAATTCTTGCAATTCAGGCCAATCTTCCCCTGTTGCATCCCAGTTTTCTATGCAAATCGTTGAAGTATACAAGTTGCACAGTTTTTCGGTCCAAGTTTATTCATTATGGCAATGACGTCAAAACCGGGCAAAAAATAAGCGCAATATTTGTACGTTTTCTGCTGCTATCACTACAATTTGCATCTTTCTTTTTTTTCTTGCCTTTGGTATTATATTTGTATACAACGGATGCTTTGCAGAGGCGTCCATGCAAGAAGATGTTTTCTACATAGGAGGAGAACGAAAATGAGCAAGGCAATTTCTCGTCGTGACTTTCTGAAGGTCTCTGGCGCTGTGGGTGCTGCCGGCCTGCTGGCCGCCTGCGGCGGCTCCAGCAACGCTGGTTCTACCGCCACTTCCACTGCTGCTTCTTCCGCAGCAGCTTCCGTGGCCGGTCTGTCTTCTGACCCCGTCACCCTGACCATGAGCTGGTGGGGCGGCGAGTCCCGTCACAACGCTTACCAGGAGGCCATCAAGGCTTTCTCTGCTGAGCACAGCACCATCACCGTCAACCCCACCTTCGCTGCATGGTCCGGCTGGGAGGACACCATGTCCACCAAGTTCGCAGGCGGCGTCGCTGAGGATGTCTGCCAGATCAACTGGAACTGGCTGTACAACTACTCCAAGAACGGCCAGACCTTCATCGACCTGAACAGCGTCTCCGAGTACCTGGACCTGACTCAGTGGGATGAGGCCAAGCTGGCTGCCTGCAACGTGGCCAACGCTCAGCAGTGCGTGCCTGTCTCCATGACCGGCCGTATCTTCTACTGGAACAAGACCACCTTCGACAAGGCCGGCATCTCCTTCCCCACCACTCTGGACGAGCTGATGGCTGCCGGCAAGACCTTCCAGGAGAAGTTGGGCGATGACTACTATCCCCTGCACCTGGGCGCATACGACCGTATGATCCTGATGGTCTTCTACCTCGAGTCCAAGTACGGCAAGGACTGGGCAGACCCCACCACCTCTACCCTGAACTACGATGCCGACCAGATCGCTGAGGGCATCGACTTCATCAAGAGCCTGGTCGAGGGCCACGTCATCATGAGCCTGCCCACCTACTACGGCTCCAACGGCGACAACGCCGCTCACCAGTCCACCGAGTGGATCACCGGCAAGCTGGCCGGCTGCTTCGAGTGGGACTCCTCCGCTACCAAGTACGCTGACGCTCTGGACGAGGAGAACAAGGCTGGCTTCACCGTCGGCGAGGAGATCAAGTTCGGCGATTACAACGGCGGCTTCTCCAAGGTCTCCATGGGTCTGGCCATCACCAAGACCTGCGAGCATCCCGCAGAGGCAGCTACCCTCATCAACTTCCTGCTGAACGAGGAGAAGGGCGCTTCCATCATGGGTTCTGAGTGCGGCATCCCCGCCTCCAAGGCTGGTCTGGCTGCTGCTCAGAGCGCCGGCGCTGTCAAGGAGTTGGTCGCTGAGGCAAACGGCAAGGTCATGGCCTTCGTTTCCAACCAGCTCGACCCCCTGTTCGAGTCCAACGACCTGAAGGCTACCGGCACCGGCATCTATCAGGAAGTGTTCGACACTCTGGATTACGACAATGCTTCCGGCGCTGACCTGGTCGATACCCTGCTGGACGGCATGGAGTCTGTCGGCTACACCGTCTGATTTCCGCCTCACGGACTTTTTGCGGCCCGCACACGCGCGGTGTTGACACGGGCCGCCCCGCATAAAGGAGTCTTGCAAGGGGCATCCCTTCCACCTACGGACGGATGCCCCTTTTTTGCAAGACGGTGATGACATTTTTTTGACAAAAATGTGTCCAAACGATTATGCGGCGTACGAGATATATCCTTATAAAAGGAGGATTCCCGGATGAAAGAAAGCAAAGCGCCCTCTCTCGGGCGTACCCCGGCCCAGAAGTTTTTTGACAAATGGCAGGGCCTGTTCTACCTGATCCCCTGGATCATCGGCTTCGTCGTCTTCAAGGCCATTCCGTTCGGCCAGTCTCTGTACTACAGCTTTACGGATATGGACTTCTTCAACGGCATCCATCAGTATGGCATCATGAACTATGTGGACGCCTTTACCACTCCCAAGATCACCAAGGCGCTCATCACCACCTTCAAGTACAGCTTCATCACTGTGCCCCTGAAGCTGGTCTTCGCACTGTTCATCGCCTACATCCTGAACTTCAAGATCGCCTGCGTGAACGTGTTCCGCACCGTCTACTACATCCCCTCCATCCTCGGCGGCTCTGTTGCGATCGCCGTGCTGTGGAAGGCCGTGTTCCGTGATGACGGTCTGGTCAACACCCTCATCCGCATGCTGACCTTCGGCCACTTCCAGGGTCCTTCCTGGCTGAGCGACCCCGGCTACGCACTGTGGATCATCTGCTTCCTGCGTATCTGGCAGTTCGGCTCCGCCATGGTGCTGTTCCTCGCCGCTCTGAAGGGCGTGCCGGCCGACCTGTACGAGGCCGCCACCATCGACGGCGCTGGCAAATGGAAGCAGTTCTTCTCCATCACCGTCCCGATGATCACCCCCATCATCTTCTACAACCTGGTCACTCAGATCTGCCAGGCTTTCCAGGAGTTCAATGGCCCGTTCATCATCACCAACGGCGGTCCCCGCGGTTCCACCACCCTCATCTCCATTCTGGTCTACAACTACGCATTCAAGTCCAACCAGATGGGCATGGCTTCCGCACTGGCATGGATCATGTTCGTCATCGTCTGCATCCTGACGATCATCGCCTTCACCAGCCAGAAGAAGTGGGTCTACTACTCGGATGAAAGGTAAGGTGTGACAGTATGGGAATGAAAGCTTCTAACGCCATCGCGACGTTTTTCAAGTACTTCGTCCTGATCCTGGTGGGCCTCATCATGATCTATCCCCTGCTGTGGATGATCAGCGCCACCTTTAAGGACAACAGCGAGATCTTTGCAGGCATCGGCCTGTGGATCAAGAACCCCACTCTGGAGGGCTACAAGAACGCGCTGAACAACTTCGGCGGTTCCATCAACATCCTGCAGGCCATGCTGAACACTTACAGCTACGTCCTGCCCAAGGTCATCTGCACCGTGGTCTCCTCCTGCATTGCAGCTTACGGCTTTGGCCGCTTCGACTTCCCGGGCCGGAAGATCCTGTTCAGCATCATGCTGGCCACCCTGTTCCTGCCTCAGGTCGTCCTGAACGTGCCTCAGTTCCTGCTGTACACCAAGTTCGGCTGGGTCAACAGCCCGTTCTATCTGGCCATCTGGGTCCACTGCGCATTCGCAACTGAGACCTACTTCGTCTACCAGCTGGTGCAGTTCATGCGCAACGTCCCCCGCGACCTGGACGAGGCTGCCGCCATCGACGGCTGCTCCTCCTTCCAGACCCTGTACAAGGTCATCGTCCCGATGCTGATGCCCGCTCTGGTGTCCTGCGCACTGTTCCAGTTCATGTGGAGCTGCAACGACTTCATGGGTCCCCTGCTTTACGTCCAGACCCCTGCAAAGTACCCCATGTCCCTGTTCGTCAAGCTGTCCATGGACGGTGATACGGGCTTTGCCTGGAACCGTATTCTGGCCCTGTCCCTGATCTCTATCCTGCCGCAGCTCATCGTGTTCTTCTGCGCACAGGATCAGTTCGTCGAAGGTATCTCCGCCGGTGCTGTCAAGGGCTAAGCTGAAGCCCCCGCCGCTCGGATCATCCCGACAAACATGAATGCCCCCTGTGCCTCTTCCCGTAGAGAGGACGCAGGGGGCATTTTTCATGACTCCTCCAGTCTGCTCCGCAGACAGCCCCCTCAGAGAGGGAGCCTCTGGCGATGGAGGAAAGCTTTCCGTTATGCCAAAGCCTCCCTCCTTGAGGGAGGTGGCATCGCGCAGCGATGACGGAAGGAGTATCACTTTCTGCTCTTCCGGTATTGCAGCGGCCCGACGCCCATCGTCTCCCGGAAAACGCGGCGGAAGTGGGCCGCAGAGGCGAAACCGGTCTGCTCGGCCACGCTGCCGATGCTCAGCTCGGTCGCTTCCAGAAGCTTCTGTGCCGCCTCGATGCGGCGGGCGTTGATGTAGTCCACGATGGACTGCCCCGTCACCCGCCGGAACAGCCGGCTCAGATAGTAGGGCGAGATGTAGAACCGCGCCGCCACCTCGGTGAGGGAAAGCTTCTGCTGGTAGTTTGCCGCAAGGTAAGCGCAGATCCGCTCCACCGTCTCGTTGCGGGGGCGGGCGTCGGCGGCGCTCTGCGCCCGGTGCTCCTGCTCCACATAGTGGAGCGTCAGTGCCAGGTACAGCCCGCCGGGATACTCCGGCTCGCCCATGGCGCTCCGCATCATCTCCAGCAGCGTCCGCAGACGGCTGGCCCACTGGACGCTGCCGTAAAGGGCCATCTGGCTGCCCGGTGCAAAAAGGCGGAGGAAATCTTCTCCGGTGGCGTTCTTCATCTCGTGGAGCACTGCCAGCGGGAACTCGCACCCCAGCATTTCCGGCTGGGTGTGGCCTGCCTGCGATACCGCCCACGCCCCCGGCCCCAGCAGCAGTGCGCAGCCGGGGCTGACCAGGAGCGACGTATCCCCGCACTGGACCGTGCAGCTGCCGCCCGAAAACAGAACGATATGGCACATCTCGGCAGGCAGCTCGAGCCGCCCTCCGGCCAGCTTGAGTGCTCCCGCCGTGATCTTCGCGTTGAGTTTTTCCCGTTCGGCGCGCATCCGCCCTTCCCCCTTCTTGCTATGCCTGCCCCGCCGGGGCAGTGCTCTGATATTCTTATCCCCAGTGTACCATGCCCGCCCTCTGCGGGCAAGCCGCAAATCTACGCAAATAACTCAGGAGGCCGTAAAAATGAATCTGTCTCTCATCCGTTCCATGACCCGCAGCGCCGTCTTCGAGCTGGAAAACGGCAAGTGCTTCCGCCCGGAGCACCCCTTCTCCGTGGCTCTGAACGGCAAGACCATTTACGAAAGCTGCAACACCAACGTGTTCTCCCTCTTCTCTCTGACTCCGTCCACCGCCTACACTGTGGAGGTAGACACCGAGGGTGAGCACCTGAAGCTGGACTTCACCACCGAGGCCGAGAGCTTCTTTGTGGACGCATCCCGCTACGGCCTCGTCGCCGATGGCGAGACCGACAACACCGGCAGGCTGCAGGCTGCTCTTTCCACCTGCCCCAGGGGCGGCACGGTATATGTCCCCGCTGGCCGCTACCGCACCGCCAGCCTCTTCATGAAGAGCTGCACCACCCTCTACCTCGAGAAGGGCGCTGTGCTGCTGGGCGACAATGACCGCACCCACTACCCCATCCTGCCCGGCGTCATCCCCAGCGAGAACGAAGTGGACGAATACTACCTCACCGGCTGGGAGGGCAACCCGCTGAACAGCTTTGCGGGCCTGCTGAACATCACCCAAGTGCATGACGTCGTCGTCACCGGCGAAGGCACGCTGGACTGCGACGCCCAGAACGGCGACTGGTGGGTGAACCCCAAGGTCAAGCGCATCGCATGGCGTCCCCGTGCTGTGGCGATGGTGGACAGCGAGAACATCTGCCTCCACGGCATCACCGTGCAGAACAGCTACTCCTGGACCATCCACCCCATCTTCGTCAAACATCTCGACCTGCTGAACTTCAATATCAACAACCCCTACAACGCCCCCAATACCGACGGCATCGACCCCGAGAGCTGCGAGTACACCCGCATCATCGGCGTGAACATCCACGTCGGCGACGACTGCATCGCCATGAAGGCCAGCAAGGTCTTCCTCGGCATGAAGCTCAAGAAGAGCTGCGAGCACACCGTCATCCGCAACTGCCTGCTGGACAAGGGCCACGGCGGCATCGTCATCGGCAGCGAGATGAGCGGCGGCGTCAAGGACATGGTGGTCACCCAGTGCCTCATGGACCACACCGACCGCGGCCTCCGCGTCAAGACCCGCCGCGGCCGCGGCAACTCCGCCGTCATCGACGGTCTGGTGTTCCGCAACGTGGAGATGCGGGGCGTCAAGGCTCCCTTCGTCATCAATATGTTCTACTTCTGCGACCCGGACGGCCACAGCCCCTATGTCCAGTGCCGCGAGGCTCTGCCCGTGGACGAATACACCCCGAAGCTCGGCACCCTGACCATGGAAGACATCGTGGCCACCGATGCACAGTTTGCGGGCTGCTACTTTGACGGCCTACCCGAGCAGCCCATCGAGGGCGTCTCCATGAAGAATGTCACCATCACCTTCGACCCCGACGCCAAGGAGGGTCAGGCTGCCATGGCCGACAACCGCCCGCTGGTCAAGAAGCTGGCCATCTACGCCGAGAACGTCAAGAACATCAAGCTGCACAACGTCAAGATCGAGGGCTACGAGGGCGAGCGCCTGCGCTTTGCCAACGTCGGTCATTTTGAGGAGGACTAAGCCATGACTCATGAAGAGATTTTGTCCATGCTGGGCGATTATGTGGACTACCTCATCGCCAATTCCAGCGCCGAGGCCCCCATGTGGAACATCGAGAAGGTCCGCAGCGGCAAGCCCAACAAGTGGAACTACATCGACGGCTGCATGATCACCGCCTGCCTGAGCCTGTATAAGACTACCGGCGACGAGAAGTACCTGAAATTTTCTAAGGATTTCATCGACTGGTTCGTGCAGGAAGACGGCTCCATCAAGACCTACGACCCTAAGGAGTATAACCTCGACAACGTGAATCAGGGCAAAAACCTGTTCATCCTCTACGACATCTTCGGCGACGAGAAGTACCGCAAGGCCATCGACACCATCCGCAGCCAGCTGCTCACCCAGCCCCGCACCAGGGAGGGCAACTTCTGGCACAAGGACATTTATCCGTGGCAGGTCTGGCTGGACGGCACCTACATGGCCCAGCCCTTCTATATGGAGTACGAGACCCGTTACAACAAGATGCAGGGCTGCATCGACAGCTACAAGCAGTTCATGAACATCAAGAAGCACATGCGGGATGAGAAGACCGGCCTGTACTACCACGGCTACGACGAGAGCCGCCAGATGTACTGGGCCGACCCCGTCACCGGCTGCAGCCCCAACTTCTGGCTGCGGGCCATGGGCTGGTTCATGGTGGCGATGGTGGATGTGCTGGAGCGGATGGATGAGCAGCTGTACAACGAGTACCGCGGCATCATGGCGATGTTCAAGCAGACCATTGAGGACGTCCACAAGTTCCAGGACGAGGAGACCGGCATGTTCTGGCAGGTGATGGACCACCCCGGCGTCGAGGGCAACTACCTCGAGACCAGCGGCACGGCCCTCTTCGCCTACGCTGTGCTCAAAGGCGTGCGTCTCGGCTACCTGCCCAAGCGGATGGCCGCATGGGCCGAGAAAGCCTTCTACGGCACCTGTGACAAGTATCTGAGCAAGAACCCGGACGGCAGCCTGCAGCTGGACGGCATCTGCCTCGTAGCCGGCCTCGGCGGCAAGGACCACCGCGACGGCTCGCTGGCTTACTATTTCAGTGAGCCGGTGGTCTGCAACGACGCAAAGGGCGTCGGCCCGCTGGTGCTGGCCTACACCGAGATGATCGCACGGAAGTAAGAAAGACCGTATCGCGCATCATCTCGAAAATTTCACAGCGCAGGGGCATGGGGTCCACCATTCTGCCATCCGGGGTGAAAAACGCGCCATTCGAGTAAAGCAGCTGATGGCTGCTCAGAAAATCGTCACAGAACAGGGATTCGTTGAAGAAGCCTTTCTTGATCCATGCAGGGGTAAAATTACTCATAGGCATTCCATCCTTTCATTGGTGTTACGGTAAGAAAATGTGGTCATTTTGACCACATTTTCTTACTCCGTAACTGGGAAACCAACGTCCTGCCATTCTCCCTGCATGGATTTCCTACCCCCTTCCGGCGGCGTTTTCCGTCTCTCCTTTTCAGGGTCTTCGCCGGGTATCCCATGCAGACGGTCATGCGGTTTTCAAGGTGCGGTGTGAGATTTGGCAATAAAAAATCGCCACACAACAACCTGAACCTGACCATCCTTTCCGGGATGGCCTTGGTTCGGGTTCGTTATGTAGCGATAAGAAAGTTAAAAACTTGCTCCGACTCCTTCGGGAGCCGAGCTGGAACTCTAAGTAAATATGTTATATTAAATTGTTGGGATAGATTACCACAAAAATCGAGTCATGTCAACAAAAAGTTTTGAAAACACGCCACTTTCGGCAGCTTGCAAGAAAACACAAGGGAAACTTTAGCAAAAAGAGAGAGGGCCGGACGGTGCCAGCCCTCTTGACAAAGAATAAATCAATCGATCGTTTTTAATAATCGTCCATATTATAAATAATTGTCCATAGACAAACACAAGAACAACTTGTAAAATACTTGACGGATAGTCAAGGCTAACTGCAAACAACTTGAGAGGATGATCCATGTATGAAAAGAACGCGGCTGACGATCTTTTTGTTGATAATAGCATCGATTGTATCTGCGGTCATTACGCTTTGCATGGGCGCAGTTCAAATCCCGGTACAGGATACCTTGTCCGTCCTGCTTCAGCATCTGTTTGGGGCAGATACTGGCACGCCTGTGTCCATTGCCTTCGAGCAGATTGTCTGGCAAATCCGGATGCCTCGCATTATTCTGGGCTTTCTGGCCGGAAGCGGTCTAGCCCTCTGCGGCTGTGTGATGCAGGCCGTTGTCCAAAACCCAATGGCAGACCCATACATTCTTGGCGTGTCGGCAGGTGCAACGCTGGGAGCCACTGGTTCACTCTTTTTAGGGCTGGGCGTGATCTCCGGCTTCTGGGCCTTTGTAGGAGCTGGCGGTGCCTGCTTTCTCGTATTGGCTCTCTCCTCGGCGGACGGTAAAACCACCTCGGTCAAGCTGATTCTCTCTGGCATGATCGTCAATGCGCTACTGACCGCATTTTCCAACTTTATCATTGCAGTAGCAGGTGATTCGGACGGTATGATGTCCATTAAGTTCTGGACGATGGGGTCGCTGACCCGCGCCGGATGGAAAAATATCGGTCCCATTGCACTGATCGTACTGGCAGCAGCAGTCTTTTTTCGGACGCAGGCCCAGACACTCGATGGTCTGATGCTTGGTGAGGAAGCAGCTTCCACCATTGGCATCAACACCTTCCGGTGTCGGTTGGTTTATCTGCTGGTACTCTCCGTGCTGACTGGTGCATTGGTATCGGTCTGCGGCACGATTGGCTTTGTTGGGCTTATTATCCCGCACGTTTCCCGCGCCATTGCAGGCACAGCACACCGAAAACTACTGCCCATTGCAGCATTATCCGGCGGACTGTTCATGCTTTGGGTAGATGCCATCGCCCGCAGTCTGATTCCCAACACCGAGCTGCCTGTGGGCATTTTCACTGCCTTGGTGGGTGCGCCGTTCTTCGTCTATGTGATGGTGCGTAAAAAGTATGGATTTGGAGGCAATTGAATGAAACTGGATGCGAAAAACGTCAGCGTTTCGATTGCTGGAAAACCCATTGTTCGGAATCTCTCCATTGAGGTGCCGGACCTGAAATTCTCAGCCTTGCTGGGTGCCAACGGTAGTGGCAAAACCACTTTGCTCCGCTCCATCTATCGCACACAAAAAATGGACAGCGGCATCGTTCGTCTGGATGACGAGGACATCACACACTTTCCCGGCAAAAAGCTGGCGCGGAACATGGCGGTGATGGGACAATTCAACCAGATCAATTTTGACTATACCGTGCTGGACATCGCCCTGATGGGACGGTATCCGTTTCACTCCCTGCTGGAGCAGGAAAAAGAGCGGGATTATGAGATGGCTTTGGATGCACTGGACAAGGTAGGCATGAAAAGCTACCGCGACCGGAACTTCCAGTCCCTTTCGGGCGGTGAAAAGCAGCGGGTGGTTCTGGCCCGCGCGCTGACCCAGTCGCCCAAGATCCTGATTCTCGACGAGCCGACAAATCATCTGGATATCCGTTATCGGTTAGAAATCCTTTCAATCATCAAAGATTTGCAGATCACGGTCCTGGCAGCGCTGCACGATCTGAGCCTTGCAGCACAATTCTGCGACCACCTCTATCTGATGAAACAAGGCGAAATTGTAACGCAGGGCCAGCCTCAAGCGGTGATGACCCCCGAAAATCTGCGCCGAATCTTTGATGTAGAAGCCTGTGTGTACCCCAGCCCGATCAACGGAAAACTGATGATTCAATATCTATAACAAAAACGCGGGAGTACCCCGCAGAAAGAGGAACCTTTATGAAAAAGAAAACCCTGAGTGTTGCTGCCGCGGCACTGGCAGCCGTCATGCTGGCCACTGGCTGTGGTCAGACCGCATCTTCTGTGGCATCGTCCGTTGCTACCTCCTCCGAGATTGCTTCGTCTGTTGCCGAGAGCACCGTCTCCGCCGAAGAGACCTCTTACCCCCTGACCATGCAGATTTATGACGCTGATGGCAATGCTGTGGATATGACCTACGATCATGCCCCCGAAAAGGTGCTGTCCACCCAGTTGTCCATGACCGAGCTGCTCATTAAGCTGGGGCTCAAGGACAAAATTGTCGGTGTGTTCGATAATGACAACGCCCTGAAAGGCGACATCGCCGATGAAGTTGCTTCGCTGAACAGCCTTGGCGATAAGAAGTCTGTTTCTAAGGAGACTATCCTTGCCACCGAGCCGGATCTGATTCTTGGCAAGGGTCCTCTGATGTTCACCGAAAGCAGCATTGGCACCGTCCAATCCTATCAGGAACTGGGCATTCCCGTCTATACCGAGTTGGCCAGTGCTTCCACTGACCAGACTCTGGACAACATCGTAGAAGATGTGCGGAACATTGGCGAGATCTTCAACGTGCAGGAGACTGCAAACGCTTACGCTGACGAGCTGCAGGAGAGAATCGACGCGCTGATGGACAAGGTCAGCGGCCAGAGTGGAGAGCCCCTGAAGGTTCTGTTCATGGCTGGCTACGCCGATGGCACCTTCGTGGCCTTCAATTCCAAGATGAGCAGTTGTATGCTGAATGCCCTGAACGCTGAGAATGTTCTGGACAAGGGCGGCAACGGCCTGACTCTGGAGAATCTGGTCTCCATGAACCCGGATATCATCGTCTACGTCCGCGCAGACCGCTTTGGTTCCACCGATGCCGACGCAGTGGAGCAGCTGACCTCCAACGCCGTCGTGCAGGAGGTTCCCGCCATCGCCAACCAGAAGGTCATCGAGATGGATTATGATGACGTAATGGACTACGGTGCACGGGTCATCGATTCTGCTGAGACCCTGTACAACTTCATGTACAGTGCATCTTAACGGAACCTGAAATCAAAAATTTCGGTTATGGCAGAATACGGGTGGGCGGAAAGCCCATCCGTTTTTTGTAAATGCGGCTGAAATAACAGGCATCTCGGTAGCCGACCTCATGAGCGGCCTGTGTCACAGTGTAGTCGCCGGAACGCAAAAGCTCAGTGGCTATTCGGACACGATAATTGATGAGGTAATCGATGGGGCGGATGTTTTTGTACTTATAAAAGAGATAGCTGACATGTCCAGCTTTCTCATTGACCTGCTCGGCCAGTGCGTCCAGCGTCAGCGGCTCTGCATAGTGCTCTGCGATGAAATCCAGCAGGATGCTCATGATTTGGCTTTCATTGTAAGTTTCCTCGGGCTGAAAATCTGCAAAAATCTGGGCGAAGAACTCTTCTGTCAGCTTTTCTTGCTGGTACTGGCTGCGGATGTCAGCGTCCGGGTGGAGCTTTAGGATCTGCTCCAAAATGGAAAAGGTCTGTTCCGGATTTTTGAGCTTGTGGGAGAACAGCAAAGGCCGGTCGTTTTCGTAGTACATATTGATATAGTGGAAATCCTGCTCTCCCAAGGCCGAAATGGTCAGGGTCTTGCCGGGACATCCGTGCAGGAATAGTCCTCGCTTGGCAATGAAGGGTTCGTGCTCAAATGAGAAGATGGCCCGACCCGACACCGGAACAATCAGTGCACTTTTCAGGGTGCGGTAGCTATTACTCTCACCAGCGTGCAGGGTAAAGCTGCGGAAGCCGACAGACTCGATTCGGCCCTGATTGTATTCCTGAAATAAAATTTCCAGCGGATTAGGAAGCGCGGATATTTGATTCATTGGGAGCTCCTTTGTGCAAAAGCGGTTAGTTAATGCTAATATAGCACAAAATGCTACCGTTTGTCCATGTGGGGAGCACCCCACACTGCGTAATAATTGACAAAAAAGGGTGGTTATGGATGGAAATTCTAAATCTCGGTTCACATCGAATTGGAGTCCGTTTCCCGGAAAAGGGACTGCGCAAAGGCAAAAATCCTGCAATCCTACTCAACGATGGGGAACTGATTGAGCAGCTGAATCTGCGCACGGAACGAGCAGTGTTGGTGGGGGTATACCCCAATAACAGACTTTCAGAGTATACCCCGTGGCCGGAACCGGCTATTCGACCGGGCACACCGGATTTTGGCGGGCAGCTAGGACAATATCATCGAGAACTGAACAACGAAATTCTTCCGGCGCTTATAGACGAATACGCCCTTGACACGGAAAAGCTGGCGTATGGCGGCTATTCGCTGGGCGGTCTGGCTGCAACCATGAGTCTCTGGGAAACAGATGCCTTCGCTGCAGTATTTTCCCACTGTGGGTCGTTCTGGTATCCGGGTGTTGCCGATTTCATAGAGGAACATGTCCCCAAAAACTACTCCGCACAGGTTTATCTGCAAAATGGTATCCGGGAGGGCGAAGGCCACAACAACCGCCTGTGTGATGCCTATAGCTATGCCCAACGAGTCCACACTGCCCTGCAAGCGACATGTGGAGCCAAAACTGTGCTGGATGACTACGGCCATCATGACCGGCAAAGTGAGCGTCTTAACGCTGCACTGCGTTGGGTGGAACGTGTGCTATGAATCATTGGCGTAAATTTTGGCGTATGCTGAATCAAGGTGCATTTTATAATCACCAGCGACGAGCTGATTTAACCGCAGGGAACGCCGATTGGTAGCATAAAATCCTTATATGAAACAAAAAGCGGCAGCTACGTTGTTTTTCGCAACATAGCTGCCGTATCTTCGTTTTGGGAGTTCGGTGTAGCCACTACACCAATCCGCCTATTCGATTCTTACACCACACCGCTTTGTAAGGCTCCTTTTCGGGAAAACCTCCCAAAATTGGTGTAGTTGTGGTGTAGTACCGCAGATACCGCTTGGAACCAGTTCAAAATTTCATCGTATCTGCGTTTTAATTTTGCATTTTACTGCTCAATCGGCTTCATCGTGGGGATGTCATCGACGAGCAGTTATAAGCCTTTATTTCTTGATACTACTCTACACCGCAAGGGTTGATTTTTGCCATTCCATTTACATCTCTACACAAGCCTTTATCCGAACTGTATCGTTTGGCGTATGAATTGGCGTAAATGGCGTATGGCGTATTTGGCGTATGCTTTATTTTATTCTTCAGGGTCTTTCCACTGTGCGAACTGACGGTCAAGATTTTCAAATTCAGACTTACGCAGTTCCTTGGTCACATCCGCATAGATGTTCAAGGTCGTGGAAATATCCGAATGTCCCAGCGCATCCTGAATCACCTTGATGTTCACTCCCGCTTCGCACATCCGGGTCGTGAAGGTATGCCGCAGGGTATGGCAGCTGAAACGCGGCAGGAGTACGGTGCTGTTCGGGTTCTTCGCCAGCACTTCATCGTTACAGTCCCGGATGATGCGCCGGATGGCCTTATTCAGCGTTCCCTGATGCTGGCACTCTCCAAAGCGATTGACGAAGATGAAGTCCGTGTAACCGTCCACCGTTACCGTGCAATGGATCTCTGCTTCTTCCTGATAGGCACGTTCCTTTTCAAAGGCTTCTTTCACGAAGTCCATCATCGGAACAGTGCGGACACCAGCCTTTGTTTTGGGCGAGTGGCAGTTGAAGTAGCAGCCTTTCCTGCCGCCGTTGTTCTCACGGTGGTCGTAGTTGACCAGCGTATGATTGACGGAGATCGTGCCTTCCTCTAAATCCACATCGCACCAGCGCAAACCAGTGGCTTCTCCTACACGCAAACCAGTTCCCAGCATGACCGCGAAAATCGGGTACCAGTGCTGGTACTTCGGCGTTTTGGAGAGGTAGGACAGTAACAGATTCTGCTCTGCTACGGTCAGTGCCTTACGGCGGTTGGTTTCAAACTGATGTGCCTTTTTCAGTTCCCGCAGAACATTGTCCGAGGGATTGCTCCGCAGATAGCAGTCATCCACCGCCATGTCCAGCACCTGATGCAGAACCGTGTGTACGCTGTCAATCGTAGAAATCTGCAAGCCTCGCTCGTCTGCCAGCGTGTTGTAGAACTGCTTCACATCCGACTTTTTGAGCGCAGACACCTTCGATTTGCCGAAATCCGGCTCCACGAACTGCCGATAAAGGTACAGATAGTTCTGGAAAGTGTTGTCCTTCAGACCACGCTTCACCTTTGCCCACAGGGTGAACACATCGTTCAGGGTGACATACCGCGCTTCTGCCTTGATGCCTTCCAGCGAATCTCGCTGGATGTCTTTTTCCTTTTCCCGAAGCTCCTCCAAGGTCGCGGCATAAATAGAATGTCGCTTGCCATCCGGAGAAGTCCAACGGAAATCGTACTTGCCATCTTTGCGCTGGGATTCGCCCTTGCGGAGAACCACACGCGCCTTGTCCTTGCGTTTCGTATTCTGATTTGTTGCCATGAGCGTTGCTCCTTTCTACATCGCGGTGCAAAAAAGAGCGTTGTTCTGTGTTCATAGTACCACAGATACGCCATTCTCTGCAAGACGTTTTGAAAAATATCCGGGACATTTTCAAAGCGAGTACATTCGCTCCGTATATTCATCCAGCTTGCGCCGCTTGATGAGCCGCTTGGAACCCACCCACAGCACGAACTGGCAATGTTCGTTATCTGATAATGAACGCAGCTTGTTGATGCCAATGCCGGAGTAAGCCGCAGCTTCTTCCAGCGTCAGATTGCTCTTTTCCCAAATCGGGACATCTTTCATAGGCAGACCTCCAATTCCTTGTAACCAAACGCCTGTAACCGGGCAGGAAAACTCTCTTTTTCTGCACACAGGGCATCCGGTGGGCTTTATACTTTTTCTTCTCTTTTTAAGGTTACATGGTTACAGAAAGAGAAAAACGCAGCAGTCATGCGGCTTTTGGGCTGTAACTGGGGCGTAACCGAATCTGTAACCAGACGTGTAACCGGTGTCCGTCAGAAGGGAAAGCCCAGCTGCTTGGCTTCTGCATCCGTTATTTCGGAGAAATCTTCAGCCCCGGTTTCGGGGCTGGTTACGCGCTCCCAGCCTTTCTGAACGCCGTACTTCGGGTAACGCTTGGCGGTCTTGTGTGCCTGCCAGCCTTGGATATCGCCGCGCGAAATGCCGGTGTTCATGATCTCGCAGATAGCACGGGTCTCCCACTCTGCCGGGATGTTCGTGTTGCCCAGCGCCTCCGCATAGAGCTGCTTGGAACACACCCGGTCACCTGCGTAGTCCTCCAGAAAGGCGTAGATCATGCCAGCCTGTGCATCCTCCTGCATAAAGTCCTGCTGATGGGCTTGCAGCGTTTCCTGCATGGCAGGGCTGAATGCCAACTTGTAGTCGCCTCTGTTGTAAATCGTCATGGCTTCTGCCCAAAGCTGGTCGATATAGGCACGGGATTCTTCCTCGTTGTCCAGAATGTGGACTTCAGCCAGTTCCGCATCCACTGGGACAGGGATAAAGCGGCGGTTGCCCGTGCGGTCACGAGGCAAAAAATCCTGTCGATTGGTCGTGCCAGCAAAGACGCACTGGCGCAGACGGTCAGCAGGATGGGTCTCATAGGGAACTTTATAGGTTTCCTTCTGTTTACTGAGGAAACTCTTGATTTCCTCGATGCTCTTGGCATTGGCAGTGGCGATCATCTCCGACATTTCAATGATCCAGTGGCCTTGCAGTTTGCGGAACACATTGTCATCGTCCAGCCGCCGCAGGTCATCCGAAAACCATTCATCCTTGACTGCCAGCAACCGGAAGAAAGTGGACTTTCCTACACCCTGACCTCCCACCAGACAGAGCATGGTTTCAAATTTGCATCCCGGCTGGAACACGCGCTTAATGGCTCCCAGCAAGAAAATCTTCATGGCTTCGCAAGTGTACTCGTCCTCCGCAGCACCGAGAAAATGGTGCAGGACGTGGGCTATCCTTTCCGTACCGTCCCATTGCAGGCCGTTCAGGTAGTCCCGGATGGGGTGGTAGCGGTTCTCGTTGGCAACGATGCGGATGGCGGATTCGATCTTCTTCTCGCTGGAAATACCGTATTTCTCCATTCTCCGCAGGATATACTTCATATCGGTATCGTTCAGGGTCTTGCCGGAGCGAGGCCAGCCCACAGGCTTTACGATGTCGATGCGCTCGCTCAACAAGTTCAGCCGGATGGCATCGGCAAGCACATGGTCGTTCTGCAGAATCGTGATGCAGTTTTGGATCGTCCGCTGGATCTCGCCGTTGGAGTGCTTGGTCAGCATTTCTTTTACGTCCGCAACGGTTCGGGGAGCGAGTTCTTCTTGATTGACTTCTTTGCGCAATAAGCATCACCTCGTACTATTATTGAAAGCGATTTTCTGACTTTTCCGCAGTTGAAAGTACAGATGGATTTCGCTGCGCCTGTTCTGCCTGCAAACGGCTCAACAGTTGCAGAACGGAATCCCGTGCTTTCTCCTTGACCTGTTCCTTGCCTTTCTGCCGAGCCTCCGGCTTCAGCAGCTTTTCCTGCAGACGTGCAGCGGTGGATTGCATGGTCTTGAGGAACTTGTCCAGCACGGTGTCCAACCGATGGGCGACGTACTCTCTCGTGGCCTGCGGAGCCTTGCGTTCAGGGGACAGCACCCACTTCTTCGTGTCCTCGATCATCCGCATATCCTCTTTCCGAGTCTCGGTGCGCACCACATCGGTCACGACCTCCACCGCCTTGTCGTAAGCCGCAGCCGATACCTCGTCGATCAGCGTTTCCATGTCGTTGACCTTGAGGGTCAATTCGTCCAGCTTGTTCTGCTGGGCGGCAAGCTGCTCCTTCTGCTTGGCAAGGATGAAGTCCTGCTTTTCCAGATATTTGCGGTTGCCGTACTCCGCTTCCTCCTCCAATTCCAGACCGTGCCGCTTGGCGATCTCGAACAGTATCTTTCGACAGGCGGCATCGAAGGAGATTTTGCGATTGTTCCGGCGGCTGAGGAACTTGTCCGGGTCAGGCAGGTCGAAACCCAACGCTTCCAGTGCCTTTTCCTGCTGGGGTGCCACCTCGCCGTACTTGTTTTCGCAGTCGAACACATGACGCTCGTGGATGTGGGGCGTGCTTTCGTCCAGATGCAGTGCCCAGTCCAGCAGGTGCACATGAGCACCAAACCGTTCATGAAATTCAGCAATGAACTCCGTTACCACCAGAACCAGATCTTCCACCGATGCGTGTTCGTCCAACGTTCCGAACTGGTAGATGGTTTCTTCCGGGCAGGTTTTCTTTCCGGCAAGCAAGTCCTCTATGGTTCGGTTGCGCTCGGTATGACGAATCTTTGCATTGCGAGCATTCTGGCTTTCAACGAAGGCCGTGTACCGGCTTTCGTAGAACTGCCGTTCCACATCTGAGAAGGTCGCTGCCAGATCGTCCGGGTCTTGCGGATCGGGAACCGAACGGAGGCCGTGGAAGCAGTCCCAGTAGATGTTGCCCTTGGCTCGTTCCAGGTCGATGTGCTCACTGTTGGCAAGGTTGAAACTGCGGTCATTGTGCTTGGGGTTGTAAGTGCCGTGTGCTCCGGCTCGTCCGTTGTGTCGTGTTAATTTCAGATAGACATCCCTCTTTTCCTGTATTTTTTGTGTACGGCCACTCGTGCGATCAAATCACAGGAGTGATACAATTCTTCTAAGCAACGGGTCTC
>OGRS01000980.1_pt1 | contig 20847 bp, 17 predicted proteins | sample 1553561 | NCBI WGS metagenome assembly OGRS01 (sample SAMEA2580103, study PRJEB22360) | human gut metagenome | biome: human gut; feature: human-associated habitat; material: faeces | place: Denmark | collected 2008/2010
CGTTGAACAGCATGGCCCGCAGGTATTGCTTGATGTTGCGGACTTTGGTGGTGTTATCCCGCAGGCAGTCCATGACGAACTCGATGTGATGGCTGTCCAGTTTCAGGAACTTGGCCTTTACCAGCTCTGCCGGGTAATCGTCTCCGGCTACCCGGATGGACTTGCGGTTGGTACAGACCGTTTCCAGCAGGATGTCCACGATCTCGTCCAGCTGCTCCCGGTCTATCCGGGGATTCTGGATGAGGGTGTCATACTCGATGTTCTCCAAAATCAGGTCCCGGTAGATTTGATAGGCCGCTTCCTTTCGGCTTCCTGTCCGTTCCGGCAGCGATGCCGCTGTCTCGTCCTCGTCCAAAGGCAAGGGGTTTGGGGAATGGATAGGAATGGAATCGGTATTTAATCCCTCTTTCTTTTGTTTTTCTGTAATTAGTTTATCTTTATTTAATTGCATTGGATTTTCCAACGTAGGATTTTCCTGCGTGGGATTCTCCAACGTTGGATTTTCCAATGTAGGTGAAACCGATGCAGGAACGGGCTGCGGCAGCTCGAAGATCACATAGTCTGCACCGCGCAGCCGTCCTTTCTCGTCACGTTCTCTGGAACGCTGGATGTAGCCTGCCTGTTCCAGTTCCCGGATAGCCTGCCGTATCGCGTCAATGCTTTCCCGGTTGATACGGGCCAGTCCTTGCAGGGTGTAGTCCCAATCTTCCGGCAGGGAGAGCATTTGGGAGAGTAAGCCCTTGGCTTTCAGGGACAAGGCCCGGTTCCGCAGGTGGTGGTTTGACATGACCGTGTAGCCGCTGTTCTTTTCTACCCGAAAAACTGCCATTTCACGGATGCCTCCTTTCGTTGCAAACAAAAAAAGCAGCGTCCATTTGCTCCCGGTGATGGGAGAAGTGAACGCTGCGCGTACTTGATAATTTTTAGGTTGTGTGGTATATAAAAGGCAACTGTTTTTCCAATACAGCCGCCCATCGGGGTGCGATACAAGCAAGTTGCTATCCGATGACCTCAAAAACGAATTGTACTACGATGGTTTTCAAAAAATGCTGTATCACTACTCGCACCAAGAAAAACCAGTACACATTGTGTGCTGGTTTTTCTTTTTTGTTTGCGCGATGGAAGGGACTCGAACAGGGCGGCGGCGCATAGCGCCGTAAGCAATCAGCCCGGTGGGCTGTTGCTTAGCCCGCGGGTCCCAACGCGTAGGAATGTCTACCGTGGAAGCTGTGGATCGAAAGATTTCATGGCTTTTTTGTTTTGTAAGCCATGGGTGCACGGTTTCTGCACGGTTTTTGCACGGTCGGTGTTTTCCATGTCCGATTATGTAGGGCGCTGTATTGCATTGCAATCAGTGCCCTTTTTTGCATCAGGTGAGCAGTGCCAGGCGCAGCTTTGCCTTCATTTCCGGGTCGGCATCCTTGAGCAATTCCAAAAGAGCCGTCATGGAGATGGTGGGTTCGCCTGCGGCGGGTACAGCCTGCGGGCTGGGGGTGTCGGGCTTGGCATAGAAGCCGCTTTCAAACTTCTTGCCCAGCTCCACACGGGAGGACTGCTGGATAAGGCGGGCAAAGACTTCCTTGAGGATGTTCTCCGCTTTTTTTAGCGTGAAAATGTAAAAGACCAACTGTATATTTCAGGCTTCGGAAAGAAGCTTCCCCTCCTCCAGCATCTTTTTCACCTCGCGCAGGTCTTTGCACTCGGCGGTGTACAGGCTGCGCATTTCGTCATCGGCGGGGGCAAGGTCCGGCACCATCACGGTGACAAAGCCGCCCCGGGCACCGGCCCGCACGCCGTTGTAGCTGTCCTCCAGCACCAGCGTTTCAGCCGGGACGGTGCCCAGCGCCTTGGCCGCGGTGAGGAAGATCTCCGGGTCGGGCTTTGACGAGGTGAACTGCTCGCCGGAAATAAGGGCCTGAAAGTGATCGGTCATGTGCCAGTTGTTGAGGTGCCGCAGGATGGATGCCATCCGGCTGGAGGAAGCCACCACCATGGGAATGTGCTGCGCTTCCAGATAGGCGATGAGTTCATCCAGACCCGGCTTTTTGGGCGGCGGTGCCTGAAAGGCCGTCTCCGCCTGCGCGTGCAGGGCATCCATGATGGCATCGGTGTCGCAGTCCGGGCCGTAGAAGCGGCGCAGCACGGCCCGCATGGAATCGCCTGCCGAGCCGCGCGCGGCAGCGTCCAGCCCTTCCTTATAAGGAAGGCCCAGTGTGGCCAGTGCGGGCTTCCACAGGGTGGCCCAGATGCGCTCGGTGTCGAACATCAGCCCGTCCATATCAAAAATAACACCTTTTATCATTGTGCAAAAGCTCCTTTCTGAGCCTGTAAGATCCGGCTTATGCCCTCATTGTATCATATTTTGGGCAGTTTGCACATGGAAAAGCAGGCAATTTAGCGCAACTTAACCTATCCAAAGATGAAAGATTTTTCGTTTCCTTGTAAATCACATTCATATTATTATAATAGAAAACAACATTCGGTGTTTGCGGGCGCGTTTTCACTCGCTGCGCCCGAGATCAGGAAAGAGGGAAAATAAATCATGTTGGATATCAAGATCACCCGTACCACTGCTCCGAAGGCAAAGCCTGACGAGAGCAATCTGGGTTTTGGCAAGAAGTTCACCGACCATATGTTCGTGATGGATTACACCGAGGGCGAAGGCTGGCACGATGCCCGCATTGTCCCCTACGGCCCCTTTGAACTGGACCCGGCTACTGTCGTGTTCCACTACGCTCAGGAGATCTTTGAGGGCATGAAGGCATACCGCACGGCCGATGATACCGTCCAGCTGTTCCGCCCGGACTGCAACGCAAAGCGTTTCCAGGACTCCGCCGACCGTCTGTGCATCCCCAAGATCCCTGTGGAGGACTACATTCAGGCCGTTGAGACGCTGGTGGACGTGGACCGTGACTGGGTGCCCCATTCCGACGGTGCTTCTCTGTATATCCGTCCCTTCGTGTTCGCAAATGACGTGGGTCTGGGCGTGCACGCTTCCAAGCACTACATCTTCTGCATCATCTGCGCTCCCTCGGGCGCTTACTATGCCGAGGGCATCAACCCCGTCCGCATCTACGTGGAAGACGAGTACATCCGCGCCGCTCCCGGCCTGACCGGCTTCACCAAGTGCGGCGGCAACTACGCTGCTTCCATCAAGGCCGGTGAGCTGGCCGAGGAGCAGGGCTACGCACAGGTGCTGTGGCTGGACGGCGTGGAGAAGAAGTACGTCGAGGAAGTTGGCAGCATGAACATCATGTTCAAGATCGACGGCAAGGTGTACACCGCTGCTACCGTCGGCACCGTTCTGCCCGGCGTTACCCGCCGCAGCTGCATCGAGCTGCTGAAGGACTGGGGCTATGAGGTCGTCGAGGGCAAGATCGCCATTGCCGACATCATGGCTGCTGCCCGCGAAGGCAAGCTGGAAGAGGTGTTCGGCACCGGTACCGCCGCTGTCGTCTCCCCCGTCAAGGAGCTGGTCTGGAAGGGCGAGCACGCCTACATCGGCGACGGCAAGATCGGCCCTGTCACCCAGAAGCTGTACGACACCATGACCGGTATGCAGTGGGGCAAGATCCCCGATACCAAGGGCTGGATCGTGCCTGTTGAGAAAAAGAACTGATCCCGATTCTCCGGAGAGAACCTTTTTATTCAGAATAGCAGCAAACGCCGCCAGGCCTCCGCTCGGCGGCGTTTGCCGTATATTAGGATAACGTCCTCGCCCTCTCCGTCAAACCTCCAAAATTTCCCGGCGCAATTGCTTTCTGTGCCCTGCAGTGCTAAACTGAAAACAGAACAGCGGCCTGCATTGCGGCAGGTCATGTGCAGGAAAGATTGAGAGGAATGGACCCATGGTCAAAAAATGGAGCGTGAGCTACCCTGCCGTCAACGGCACCGAGCAGCGCAGAGTATATGTTTATCTGCCCACGATGTATGAAGCTGACCCCGACCGCCGGTATCCGGTGCTGTATATGTTCGACGGCCAGAACGTCTTTTTTGACGAGGATGCCACCTTTGGCAAGAGCTGGGGCGTGGCCGATTATCTGGACTACACCGACACCCCGCTGATCGTGGCGGCGGTGGAGTGCAACGCCGGAGCCAACAACGAACGGCTGGTGGAGTATTCGCCCTACCGGTTCGACGACCCGCAGTTCGGCCACTTCGACGGCACGGGTCAGGCCACCATGAGCTGGTATATCCACCGGTTCAAACCTTTCATCGACCGCAACTTCCGCACCCTGCCCGACCGGGAGCACACCTTCATCGGCGGCAGCAGCATGGGCGGCCTGATGAGCCTGTACGCCCTTTTGCAGTACAACGACACTTTCAGCCGTGCGGCGGCGCTGTCGCCGTCCATCTGGGTGTCGCCGGAAAAGCTTTCCGGCCTTGTGGGCCGCGCAAAGCTGGAGCCGGGCACCGTGCTGTACATGGACTACGGCTCCCGCGAGATGGGCAACCACGACGGGATGCGCTGCGGCTTTGCAGAGATGTGCGCAAAGGTCATGACCCGGGGCATCCACCTTACCAGCCGCATCGTGCCCGGCGGCACCCACAGCGAAGCCAGCTGGGAAAAACAGCTGCCCTTTATGTTCCATACTCTGATGTATGAGGTGGAGGAGTAAACCCTAAAAGGAGGAAACACCATGGAAATGCAGTATTTTAAGGACTACAGCCCGGCGCTGGGCCGCGACATGGAGTGCAAAATTTACGGCCACGCAGGCCGCCCGATGCTGTACATCCCCTGTCAGGATGGCCGCTTCTTCGATTTTGAGAACTTCCACATGGCCGACACCCTTGCCCCATGGATCGATGCCGGTAAGATCATGGTGATCTCCATTGATACCATGGACAAGGAGACCTGGTCCGACACGCAGGGTGACCCCTATTGGCGCATCCGCCGCTATGAGCAGTGGCTGCGCTATATCGTGGAGGAGGCTGTGCCCAAGATCCAGTATCTGGCCAAGGAGCGCAACGGCTGGGACGACCTGCCCGGTGTCATTGCCTTTGGCTGCAGTCTGGGCGCTACCCATGCGGTCAACCTGTACCTGCGCCGCCCGGATGTGTTCTGCGGCTGTCTGGCCCTCAGCGGCATCTACACGGCCCACTATGGCTTCGGCAATTATATGGACGAGCTGGTGTACATGAACTCGCCCGTGGACTACATGAAGAACTTCCCGGAGGATCACCCCTACATGCAGCTGTTCCGCAGCCAGAAGGCGGTCATCTGCTGCGGTCAGGGCGACTGGGAGCAGCCGGACACCACATGGTTCCTCAAGCGCATCTTCGAGGCCAAGAACATCCCCATCTGGGTAGACCTGTGGGGCCACGATGTGAACCACGACTGGAACTGGTGGTATAAGCAAACTGCATATTACATGCCGTATATTCTGGGCGAGCAGTAAAACAAACCCTCTCAGGCGCTGACGCGCCAGCTCCCCCGAAAGGGGGAGCTTATTTGCTACAAACCGTCAGATGCATCAAAGCTCGCCCTTCGGGAGAGCTGGCATCGCGCAGCGATGACTGAGAGGGACACCTTCCTCCCGGAGGGAGCTGGCACGGCGAAGCCGTGACGGAGGGAGTTTTTATAGAGGAAAGAGGAATCATAAAACCATGCAGAATTTTATTTTTATTTCGCCCAACTTCCCCACCAACTACTGGCAGTTCTGCCGTGAGCTGAAAAACAACGGCATGAATGTGCTGGGCATCGGCGACCAGCCCTACGATGAGCTGAAGCCGGAGCTGAAGGACAGCCTGAACGAGTACTACAAGGTGGGCAGTCTGGAAAACTACGACGAGGTCTACCGCGCCGTGGCCTTCTTTGCCTTCAAGTATGGCCGCATCGACTGGTTGGAGTCCAACAACGAATACTGGCTGGAGCGGGACGCAGCCCTGCGCACCGATTTCCACATCACCTCCGGCTTCCAGACCTCCGATATGCCCCGCATCAAGTACAAGAGCAAGATGAAGGAGTATTACAAGAAGGCCGGCATCGCCACCGCACGCTACCACATGGTGGACGATTACGAGGGCTGCCGGAAGTTCATCGACGAGGTGGGCTACCCGGTGGTAGTAAAGCCGGATAACGGCGTGGGCGCATCCGATACCCACAAGCTGTCCAGCGACGAGGACCTGAAAAAGTTCCTCGTGCAGAAGACGGCCCATCACCCGGATGTGGAGTACATCATGGAGGAGTTCGTCCGGGCAGAGGTGAACAGCTACGATGCCATCATCGATGCCAACGGCAACCCCATCTTTGAGGCCGGCAACGTCAGCCCCATGTCCATCATGGATATCGTCAACGACAACGACAACTCCATCTACTATATCATCAAGGACCTGCCCGAGGACACCCGCGCTGCAGGCCGTGCCGCCGTCAAGAGCTTTGGCGTGAAGAGCCGCTTCATCCACTTTGAGTTCTTCCGCATGACCGAGAATCAGGCCAGCATGGGCAAAAAGGGCCAGATCGTGGCGCTGGAGGTCAACATGCGCCCCTGCGGCGGCTTTACCCCGGACATGATCAACTTTGCCCGCTCCACCAACGTCTACAAGATCTGGGCGGACATGATCGCCTTTGGCGGCACCGATATGCCGGTGGGCGAGCACTTCTACTGCCCGTTTGCAGGCCGCCGCGACGGCAAGCACTTTGTGTACAGCCACGAGCAGATCATGCAGAAGTACCAGCAGAACATGCGCATGGTGGACCGCATCCCGGATGCCCTGAGCGGCGCCATGGGCAACCAGATGTACGTTGCCACCTTCTCCACCCGCGAGGGCATGGAGCAGTTCTACGCCGACGTGCTGGCCACCACCGATGCCACGAATGCCGCAGCTCAGAAGGAGCTGAGCAGCATTCTGGCTCTGGGCGAGCCGGAGACCACCCCGGCGGAAAAGCCCGCCGCTCCTGCCGCTAAAAAGGCACGCACCACAAAGAAAAAGTAAGAATACGCTCAAAAAGCCCCGGAATGGCGTGCCCGTTCCGGGGCTTTTCGTTGTCCCTTTCTGCAAAGTGTGCTATACTGTTGCCAGACATTTTATTGGGAACGAGGTACATCTATGAAAATTCCTGCAAACGGCTTCACCCATGCCGGCAAGTTCCACGCCGACGATGTGTTTGCCACTGCCCTGCTGCAAATTTTGCGCCCGGACATTAAGATCACCCGCGGCTTTGTGGTGCCGGATGATTTTGACGGCATCGTGTACGATGTGGGCTTTGGTATGTTCGACCACCATCAGGAGCCGCGGGAGTGCCGCCCCAATGGCGTGCCCTATGCGGCCCTCGGCCTGCTGTGGCGGGTGCTCGGCCCCGGCCTTGTGGGTGAGCGCCAGGCCCGGCTCATTGACGAGAACTTCATCCAGCCGCTGGACCTCAACGATAACACCGGCGAGCAGAACAGCCTGTGCGATGCCATTGGCTTTTTTAACCCGGTGTGGGACTCCAAAGAGGATCAGGACACCTGCTTTTTCAAGGCGGTGGCCGTGGCAAAGCAGATCTTGGAAAACCAGATCGCCAGCGCCAACGCCGTGAACCGCGCCGACGAAAAGGTGCAGCAGGCTTACAAAAACTCCCGGGACGGCATCGTGGTACTGCCCTGCTATCTGCCGTGGAAGAACGGCCTGTACAAGACGGACGCGTTGTTCGTGATCTACCCCAGCCAGCGCGGCGGCTGGAGCGCCCAGTGCGTTACCGACCACAAGACCAAGCGCCCCAAACTCCCCTTCCCCCAGAGCTGGGCCGGCCAGCCGCAGGAGGTCATTGAGCAGAAGAGCGGCATCCCGGGCATCAGCTTCTGCCACGCCAGCCGCTTCCTCATCACCGCCAAGGATAAGGAAACTGCCCTTGCCGCCTGCCGTCAGGTGTTAAAGAACAATGGCCGCATCTGAGCCGTGCGCCCGGCCAAAGCCCGCCTTTGTGTATATGGTGCGGTGTACCGGCGGTACGCTGTACACCGGCTGGACCACCGACCCTGCCGCCCGCCTGCGCGCACACCAGAGCGGACGCGGCGCAAAATACACCCGTGCCAGAGGGGCCGGGGGTTTTGCCTATCTGGAACTGTGCGCGGATAAGCGCGCCGCCCTGCGGCGGGAGTATGCCCTCAAGCAGCTGCCCAAGGCCCAGAAGGAACTGCTGTGCGCCGCATGGACGGCGGCGGGCGGGCCCTTTGCCGGCGCATAAGGCCAAAACGAAACCCGGGACTCTTTCAGGGCCAGACGGCTCACGAAAGGGTCCCGGGCTTTTTGTTTTTGCGGTGTGAATTCTTTCCGTGTGCTGTAGTCCGCACATGCCTCCGGACAGGCTGCATGTGCCCCGAATATATACTGTGTAAATGCATAAAATATGAATATATTCTGCAAATAACGCATAAAGATGCAACATGAACGAAAAACGGGTGCCGGAAGCAAAAAAGGTTTGTATGGTTTTGTTATTGACGAAAAAACAGCGCGGCGTATAATAAAAGCATCAACCGAAACGCAACGGAAGAGGATGCGAAGGGAAAGTGCGCATCAGAAAACAAAAGTGTATTTTTATGAAAAAGGAGCGTCACCTATGAAAAAGGAAAACATCAAAAAAGTCGTGCTGGCATACTCCGGCGGTCTGGACACCTCCATCATCATTCCCTGGCTGAAGGAAAACTACAACAACTGCGAGGTCGTCGCTGTCTCCGGTGACGTGGGTCAGGGCACCGAGCTGGACGGTCTGGAAGAAAAGGCCAAGGCTACCGGCGCTTCCAAGCTGTACGTGCTGGACCTGAAGAAGGACTTTGTGGAGAACTACATCTTCCCCACCCTGAAGTTCGGCGCGAAGTACGAAGATTACCTGCTGGGCACCAGCTTTGCACGTCCCTGCATCGCAAAGGCTCTGGCTGATATCGCCATCAAGGAAGGTGCAGATGCCATCTGCCACGGCTGCACCGGTAAGGGCAACGATCAGGTGCGTTTTGAGCTGACCCTCAAGGCCCTGTGCCCCGATATGGCCATCATTGCTCCGTGGCGTGAGTGGGATATCAAGAGCCGTGACGAGGAGATCGACTACGCCGAGGCTCACCACATCCCCCTGAAGATCAACCGCGAGACCAATTACTCCAAGGATAAGAACCTGTGGCACCTGAGCCACGAGGGTCTGGATCTGGAGAGCCCCGCCAACGAGCCCCAGTACAACAAGCCCGGTTTCCTGGAGCTGGGCATCAGCCCCGAGCAGGCTCCCGATGTTCCCACCTATGTGACCATCCACTTTGAAAAGGGCATCCCCACCGCCGTGGACGGCAAGGAGATGGGCGCTGTGGAGCTGGTGGAGCACCTGAACAAGCTGGGCGGCGAGAACGGCATCGGCCTGCTGGATATCGTGGAGAACCGTCTGGTGGGCATGAAGAGCCGCGGCGTCTATGAGACCCCCGGCGGTGCCATCCTGTACAAGGCCATCAATGTTCTGGAGACCATCACTCTGGATAAGGAAAGCTCTCACTTCAAGGCTCAGCTGGCCCAGAAGTATGCCGATATCGTTTACAACGGCCAGTGGTTCACCCCGCTGCGCGAGGCTCTGGATGCCTTTGCCGACAGTCTGGAAAAGACCGTTACCGGCGATGTGAAGCTCAAGCTCTACAAGGGCAACATGATCAACGCAGGTGTCACCTCTCCGTACACCCTGTACGACGAGCAGACCGCTTCCTTCGGTGAGGACGAGGACTACAATCAGGCTGATGCAACAGGCTTCATCAACCTGTTCGGCCTGTCCATCAAGGAGCGCGCAAAGCTGTCCAAGAACTGGCCGGAGGTCAAGTAAGCAGCTATAACATCTTCCCTTTCGTGTGTTTTCACACTTTCACACGGAAGTTCCATCCAACCGGCATCGTTGCCGGCGGCACCGCCGCAGGAGCGTTTTCCCCTGCGGCGGCTTTGCCGTTTTTAGAAGAAATTGACGAACCCTCTCAGTCAAACCCTGACGGGTTTGCCAGCTCTCCCGAAGGGCGAGCTTTATGCGCAGTTCGGCAAAGCCGTTCTTCAAGTGGGGAAGCTCTTGCTTTTCGCAGGCAGAAGAAAAGCTCCCCCCTCGGGGGAGCTGGCACGGCGCAAGCCGTGACTGAGAGGGTTTGGACATAAAGTAAAGGATAAAACTATGGCAGAACAACTCTGGAAGGGCCGTTTTTCCAAGGCCGTGGATTCCCGCGTGAACGACTTCAACTCCTCCATCCGCTTCGACCAGCGCATGATCGCGCAGGATATGCGCGGCAGCGGCGTGCACGCCGCCATGCTGGCAAAGCAGGGCATCATCTCGGAAAAGGACTGTGAGGACATCCTCAACGGTCTGGCTTCCATCGCCGATGATCTGGCAGCCGGCAGGCTGGAGATCGACCCCAATGCCGAGGATGTGCACACCTTTGTGGAGCAGACCCTCACCGCCCGCATCGGCGATGCCGGCAAGCGGCTGCACACCGGCCGCAGCCGCAACGCGGGCGGTGGAGGAGTTAGGCGGCCGCCCCCCGCCCGCAGCCGCAACGATCAGGTGGCGCTGGATATCCGCCTGACCCTGCGGGACTACAGCCACACCCTGCAGGCCTACATTGTGGAGCTCATCAAGGTCATCTGCAAAAAGGCCGGTGAGAACACCACCGCCGTCATGCCCGGCTACACCCATCTGCAGCGTGCCCAGCCCATCACCTTTGGCCACGCCCTGATGGCATATGCCTCCATGCTGCTGCGCGACCTGCAGCGCTTTGAGGATGCCACCGCCCGCATGGACGCACAGTGCCCGCTGGGCAGCGGCGCGCTGGCTGGCACCACCTACCCGCTGGACCGCCAGTTCACCGCCGAAAAGCTGGGCTTTGCGGCTCCCTGTGCCAACAGTCTGGACGGCGTGTCCGACCGCGATTTCTGCATCGAGCTGGCAAACGCCATCTCCATCTGCATGATGCACCTGTCCCGGCTTTCCGAGGAGATCATCCTCTGGTGCAGCTGGGAGTTCAAGTTCATTGAGCTGGACGATGCCTTTACCACCGGCTCTTCCATCATGCCGCAGAAGAAGAACCCGGATGTTACCGAGCTGATCCGCGGCAAGACCGGCCGCGTCTACGGCGACCTGAACACCCTGCTGGTGATGATGAAGGGCATTCCCCTCGCCTACAACAAGGACATGCAGGAAGATAAGGAAGCTATCTTCGACGCAGTGGATACGCTGGAGCTGTGCCTGAAGACGGTCACTCCCATGCTGGACACCATGAAGACCATTCCGGCCAACATGCGCCGCGCCGCCGCCAAGGGCTTTATCAACGCCACCGACTGCGCCGACTACCTCACCAAGAAGGGGATGCCCTTCCGCGATGCCTACAAGCTGACCGGCTGCATGGTGTCCGACTGCATCGCAAAGGACAAGACCCTTGAAGAGCTGACCCTCGACGAGTTCAAGGGCTACAGCGCTCTGTTCGAGAACGATATCTATGATGCCATTGATCTGGTCAAGTGCTGCGAAGGCCGCACCAGCTACGGCGGCCCCAGCGAAGCCAGCGTGAACAACCAGATCGCACTGGCAAACGCACAGCTGGATGCGTGGGAGGAAAAGAACGCATGAGCGTGAAAGTTTTTATTGATGGCTCTTCCGGCACCACCGGCCTGCGCATTGCCGACCGTCTGGCACAACGCCCGGAGATCGAGCTGCTTTCCATTTCCGCAGAGGGCCGCAAGGATGTGAACGAGCGCGCGAAGGTGATCAACTCTGCCGACCTCGCCTTCCTCTGCCTGCCGGATGCCGCTTCCAAAGAGGTCATGCCTCTGCTGCGCCCGGACGTGAAGGTGCTGGACACCTCCACCGCCTTCCGCACCGATGCCGCATGGGACTACGGCTTCCCGGAGCTGGCGGGCCAGAAGGAAAAAATCAAAAATTCCTGCCGCGTGGCGGTGCCCGGCTGCTATGCCAGCGGCTTTATCAGCATTGCCCGCCCGCTGGTGGAGCTGGGCCTTGCACCGGCCGATTATCCCTTCAGCTGTACCGGCATCTCCGGCTACTCCGGCGGCGGCAAAAAGATGATCGCCGAGTACGAGAGCGTTGACCGCCCGGTGCACAGCAAGCTGGATGCACCCAAGAGCTACGGTCTGGGCCTTGCCCATAAGCATCTGCCGGAAATGCAGAAGATCAGCGGCCTTGCCCACACCCCCATGTTCGTGCCGGTGGTGTGTGACTATTACTGCGGCATGCAGGTGCTGGTGCCGCTGGATCTGACGCTGGCGGGCAGCACCGCCGAACAGGTGGCCGAGGGCATTGCGGCATATTACAAGGATGCTGCCACCGTCAAGGTGCACGCTCTGAACGAAGCCCTGCCGGAAAACGGCCTGTACTCCAATGCCATGGCCGGTACCGACCGCATGGAGCTGTACATGACCGTGAACGCTGCAGGCGACCAGATGATGCTGGTCTCCCTGTTCGATAATCTGGGCAAAGGCTCTTCCGGCGCGGCCGTCCAGTGCATGAACCTGATGCTGGGGCTGGAAGAGACCGAAGGATTGGAATAAAGATGGCTCGTACACGGGCAGCGTCCTCGCCCTCTCCGTCTTTGCTTCGCAAATCCACCTCTCCCAAAGGGAGAGGCCTTGGCAAAAAGATGAAGTTTGCGTGGACTGCCAAGGGCTCCCACTTTGGGGGAGCTGGCGAGCGTATGTGAGCCTGAGAGGGCTAGCCCGTTCGAGTGAGAAGTATTTCTTTGTGGGAAAGGAAGATCATTATGCAGTATCAAGAAGTTGCGGGCGGCATCTGCGCGCCCAAGGGTTTTGCAGCGGCTGGCGTGCACTGCGGCATCCGCGCAAACCATGCAGAAAAATACGATCTGGCACTCATCAAGGCGGACGTGCGCTGTGCCGCCGCCGGTGTGTACACCACCAACAAGGTCTGCGGCGCACCCATCAAGGTGGACCGCGCCCACCTGAAGGACGGCTACGCACAGGCGATCATCGTGAACAGCGGCAACGCCAACACCTGCGCCGCCAACGGCGTGGCTCTGGCCGAAGAATGCTGTGAGCTGGTGGGCAAGGAGCTGGGCATCGACCCGCAGGACGTTCTGCCCGCTTCCACCGGTGTCATCGGTCAGCCCATGGTCATCGACCCCTTTGCCCGGGGCATCCCTGCCGCCGCCGCAAAGCTGGCTGCGGACGAGCAGGGCAGCACCGATGCCGCCACCGCCATCATGACCACCGACACCCACAAAAAGGAATACGCCATCCAGTTCGAGCTGGGCGGCAAGACCTGCACGGTGGGTGCCATTGGCAAGGGCAGCGGCATGATCGCCCCCAACATGGCCACCATGCTGGCCTTCTACACCACCGATGCGGCGGTCTCGCCCATCCTGCTGGAAAAGGCCCTCAAGACCGTGGTGCCCGGCACCTACAACCAGATGAGCGTGGATCTGGACACTTCCACCAACGATACCTTGATCATCATGGCTTCCGGCCTTGCAGGCAACCCGGAGATCTGCGAGGAGAACGCGGACTACGAAGCCTTTGTTGCCGCGCTCACCGCCATTGCAGAGCACATGTGTGCCGAGCACGCCGGTGACGGCGAGGGTGCCACCCACCTCATCACCTGCGAAGTGACCCACGCCCCCGACCTGAAGACCGCCCGTGCCGTCAGCCGCAGCGTGGTGTGCTCCAACCTGTTCAAGGCCGCAGTGTTCGGCCGCGATGCCAACTGGGGCCGCATCCTGTGCGCCATCGGCTACACCCCCGGCGATTTCTCCATTGATAAGGTCTGCGTGTGGCTTTCCAGCAAGGCCGGTGAGGTGTATGTGTGCGAAAACGCCGCCTACCACCCCTACAGCGAGGACGAAGCTGCCAAGGTGCTGGCTGAGCACGATGTGCTGGTCAAGGTGGACATGGGCACCGGCGATGCATCCGCAAAGGCATGGGGCTGCGATCTGACCTACGATTACGTCAAGATCAACGGCGACTACCGCACCTGATAACCCTCTCAGGCGCTGCGCGCCAGCTCCCCCGAAGGGGGAGCTTAAAACGAACGACAAGCAGCTGATTTTATGAAATAAAGTGACCCGTCCGGCAAAAGCTCCCCCTCTCGGGGGAGCTGGCAATGCCGCAAGGCATTGACTGAGAGGGTTCAGAGGAAATCTTATGAAAAACGAAGAAATGGCGCGCCTTTTCTCTGAGGCGACACCCTACATCCAGAAGTATCACGGAAAGACCATGGTGGTAAAGTACGGCGGCAATGCCATGATCAACGAAGAACTGAAAAATGCCGTCATGAACGATCTGGTCACCCTTACCCTGCTGGGTGTGCGCGTGGTGCTGGTGCACGGCGGCGGCCCGGCCATCAACGAGATGCTGAAGAAAGTGGGCGTGGAGAGCCATTTCGCAAACGGTCTGCGCGTGACTGACGATGCCACCATGGAGATCGTGCAGCAGGTGCTGGCCGGTAAGGTGAACAAGGATCTGGTGGCAAAGCTGCGCGGCCGCGGCGTGGGCCTGTGCGGCATGGACGGCCAGATGCTGCGCTGCACCGAGCTGGACCCCCAGCTGGGCCATGTGGGCGAGATCGTGCATGTGGACGCTACCCTGATCGCAAGCCTGCTGGACGGCGGCTTCATTCCCGTGATCGCCACGGTGGGCATGGACGATCTGGGTCAGGCCTACAACGTGAACGCCGACACCGCCGCTGCGCAGATCGCGATTGCGCTGAAAGCGGAGAAGCTGGTATCCATGACCGATATCGCGGGCCTGCTGCGGGATAAGGACGACGAGAGCACCCTCATCCCCGAGGTGGAGGTGTCCGAGATCGAGGGCTATAAGTCCGCCGGCATCATTGCGGGCGGCATGATCCCCAAGATCGGCGGCATGGCCGATGCCATCTATCAGGGCGTGCACGAGGCGGTCATCATCGATGGACGCGTGCCCCACTCCATCCTGCTGGAGCTGTTCTCCAACCGCGGCTCCGGCACCCGCTTTTACCGCCGCAGCCACCGCGAATAAGCATTGCGCAGGTGCCGTGCAGGCGGTATAATAAGAAAAATGACCCTCTCAAGCCTTTGCCAGCATTTTCTGGCGCGAAAGCGCCTGAGAGGGTTTTCTGTTCACAGTTTCTGTTCACAGGAGGGTACACCTATGGATTCTGAAAAAGTCATCAAGCGGGACAACGAATACGTCCTGCACACCTATAACCGCAACCCTATTGTGCTGGAAAAAGGCCACGGCCTGCGCGCCGCAGGCCCAGAGGGCCAGCAGTATCTGGATTTTACCAGCGGCATTGGCGTGAACAGCCTTGGCTACTGTGATCTGGACTGGGCCGAAGCCGTCTCGGAGCAGGCCCACAAGCTGCAGCATACCTCTAACCTTTACTACACCGCGCCCTGCGGCAAGCTGGCCAAAAAGCTGTGCAAGCGCACCGGCATGAGCAAGGTGTTCTTTGGCAACTCCGGTGCCGAGGCCAACGAGGGTGCCATTAAGGCCGCGCGCAAGTACAGCGTGGACCACTACCGCAAGGACCGCACCACGGTCATCACGCTGGTGAACAGCTTCCACGGCCGCACCATCGCCACCCTGACCGCCACCGGTCAGGAGGTGTTCCACAACTACTTCGGCCCCTTCAACGAGGGCTTCCTGTATGCTCCGGCAGGCGATATCGAAGCGCTGGAGGAGCTGGTGGACCGCACCACCTGCGCCGTGATGCTGGAACTCATTCAGGGCGAGGGCGGTGTGATGGCGCTGGACCCGGACTACGTGCAGGCCGTGCGCAAGCTCTGCGACGAAAAAGATCTTGTGCTCATCGTGGACGAGGTGCAGACCGGCGTGGGCCGCACCGGCACCTTCCTGTGCTGCGAGCACTACAACCTCAAGCCGGACGTGGTCACGCTGGCCAAGGGTCTGGGCGGCGGCCTGCCCATCGGCGCAGTGCTGATGAACGAAAAGGTGGCCGAGGGCATGGGCCCCGGCACCCATGGCTCCACCTTCGGCGGCAACCCGGTGGTCTGCGCCGGTGCCAACGTGGTGGTGGACCGCATGGACCAGAGCTTCCTTGCCAATGTCAACGAGCGCGCCGTCCAGCTGCGCGCGGGCATCGCAAAGCTGCCCCATGTCAAGAGCATTTCCGGCATCGGCCTGATGGTGGGCATCGAGTTCTACGACCTCAAGGCCGCAGATGTGCTGGCCGCCTGCCGCGAAGCGGGCCTGCTGGTGCTGACAGCCAAGACCCGCCTGCGCCTGCTGCCGCCGCTGACCCTCAGCGAGCACGATGTGGACATGGCGCTGGAGATCCTGAGCGATGTGCTGGGCAAGATGGAGCCGACGGCTCCGAAGGAGCAGGCATGAAAAATCTGCTGAAAATGAGCGACCTCTCCCCTGCCGAGCTGACCCACATTCTGGATGTGGCCGATCAACTCAAGGCACAGCAGAAGCTGGGCGGCACGGCCCCGCTGCTGGCAGGAAAGACGGTTGCCCTGATGTTCTCCAAGGCATCCACCCGAACCCGCACCAGCTTTGAGGTGGGTGTGTACCAGCTGGGCGGTCTGGGCAACTACATGAACACCGCCGAGCTGCAGGCCGGGCGCGGCGAGCCCCTCAAGGACACCGCCCGAGTGCTGGGCCGCTACTACGACTGCGTGGTGTGGCGCACCTACCGCCAGAGCGATCTGGAAGAGTTTGCCGAGCTGGCCGGTGTGCCGGTGATCAACGGCTTGACGGATTACGCCCACCCCTGCCAGGTTCTGGCCGACCTGATGACCATTCGGGAGCGCCGGGGCAGCCTTGCGGGCCGGAAGCTCTGCTTTGTCGGCGACGGCAGCAGCATGGCAAACAGCCTCATCGTGGGCGGACTGCTGGCCGGGATGCAGGTCACCTGCGTCTGCCCGCAGAGCTACCGCCCGGCGGCGGATGTGCTGATGTTCGCCCACAAGTACGGCAGTGCTTTCCACCTGACCGCAGACCCTGCCGAGGGTATTCAGGACGCCGACGTGGTGGCAACGGCCGTGTGGAACACCGCCCAGCCCGGCACGTCGGAAAGTGAGCAGCGCCTGCGGGATTTTGTGGGCTTCCAGCTCACCGGCAAGCTGCTGGAAAGCGCCAAGCCCGATGTCATGGTGCTGCACTGCCTGCCCGCCCACCGGGGCGAGGAGATCTCCTCGGCGGTGTTCGAGCAGCACGCACCGGAGATCTTCGATGAAGCCGAGAACCGCCTGCACGTGCAGAAAGCCGTGCTGGCCATTCTTCTGGCGGGGAAATAAAACCGGAATAAAAAACAACGCGGCTCCCTTTTCATGTATGGGGGCCGCGTTGTTTTATTGATTGAATAGAAAAGTTGTTTAATGGATGTGCCAGATTATGAGTGCATAATCCGAAAAATATTTTTGACGGATATCAATATCATCGGGAACGATCCATTTTGTGCGCGGAGTACCATCGCTGCAGGTGCACAGCGATTTATTAAGGTCAATTTTTGATTTGGCATATTCTGACACTTTAATTGGAAAAACCTCATTGGAAATCTGGATATTCAGCTTTCCGCTTAAAAGCGTGAGGTTTCCCAACCGCCAAAGATACTCATTGTGAGTATCTTCCGGGATTTTCCATTTACTGTTTTCAATTGGCATTACATGTTCGATGTGAACATCGCTGTTGTTGAGATTCAATTCATCTGTTGGAGATATTTGTTTGTTGATTTTTCTCAGGATATAGCGAATAATTTCACGGTTGGAACCTGACCAGGTATTGAAAGCAGCAGTGAACTCATCGTCTGGGACAATTGATTTTCGGATTTCTTTACAGATGGCGGTAACGGAATTTAGATCACCGTAAATCCGGAGAGCGATCTCAGAAAAGAATCGTTCACCGGTGTTGGCAACCTTTCCGCAGATTGTAAAATTACGAAAAACATAGACTTCAATGGTTTCGGCGACGGTCAAGAGGTCTTTTTCAGAATAGGATTCTTTCGCCTGTTTCATTGCAAGCAAAATCGGGTAAAAAGTTTTGGCCTTGAGGATTTTGAGATTCTTTAGACAAGAGATCAATTTATCGTCTGTAAAATCAACGTTTTCCTCCGGAAATGCAATGTCATGGTAGAATTGAGAACAATTTTCAAGACTATCGAGAAAAGCTGACACATCAGCAGGGGTCTTGATGAATTTTACGATTTCCCGGTATAAGTCGTTTTTGCGAATGAATTTATGAGAAGAGTTCCAATAATGCCGGATATAATTGGTTGTATCAATTTTATCCAGGTTGTCTACAATGGAATTCCATTTTTTCTGAGTGTCATCCACATCTTTTGACTTGCTGAAAACAAAATTTTTGAGTAAATCTGCTGTTTCAAGGTCTTTTCCGCGAGCATTCAATGTTTCAAAAATGATAAAAGCTTCTTCCAGCTTGGTGGCCTCAATATACATGACTTTGAACCGCTCGAAGAAGGCCTCGAAGTATCAGTTAAGGCAATCCATTTTCTTGGAAGTATCGGAAGCGTCCTGGCAGTGCGAATCAAGATATTCATAAATAGTCTTGAATGCTTTTCGGATTCTTTCCCAGGACTTTTTCGTTTCTTTGGAATCAGACGGCTGTCTAGCAGTTATGGTTTGAATAAAGTAAGGATTATCCGCTTCACTAAGGATGAGATGAAGGCTTTTTTCCTCATCAGAGTATTCTCCTACATAATTGGATAATAGAACTTCCTTTTTTGATGCAGGATGATATTGAGTGGTAAAATATAGATTTTCGTACAAAAGCTGAAGAGAGTGCACAAAAATCATGGATGTAATTGTGCGCTGCTGCCCATCAATAATGAATTTTGTTTGGGAGTCCTCATCATTGTGAACTACGATCTGCCCGAAAAAGTGAATGGTGCTCGGATTGGCACAGGTATCCTCCAGATCATTCAGAAAATCCTGAATTTCATTTTCCTCCCAGGAATATTCCCGCTGATAATTTGGAATGGAATATTGACCATCCAAAAAGGTTTTCATGGGTTCAATTGCATAGTTTTTGCAGGGCCATGATATCGGAGCCTCCCTTTTGATGTAAATGCGAATTACTTGAAAATAGTATATCACATGGAACATGTTTCGTCAGCTGGATAATTGCGAAAAAACAAAAGATTACATAGTGTTACAGAATGATGCAAGGTTTATGATAGGTGGGCTGATATCAGATACAAGCTAAAAGGATTTTGATGGGGTTGATAACTGTGCAGAAAAAGCTCTTTGTCAGATTCTTGCGGCGCCGCGGTCGAGGATCTTATCGAACCGGGCAAAGAAGGTGATGGTGGTGATGGTGGCGGCCAGAATGTCGCTGACCGGCTCGGCCAGAAACACGCCGAACACCGGGTTCGGCAGAACGTGCGGCAGAATGAAGATGAGGGGGATCAACAGAATGATCTTGCGCAGGCAGGCCAGCAGCAGGCTGACCTTAGCCTGCCCCAGCGCCATAAAGCTTTGCTGGCAGGCGATCTGGAAGCCCATGGCAAAAATGCCCGCCATGTAAATGCGCATGGCCCACGTGGTGTACTGGATCAGTGCGGTGTCCGAGGTGAAAATGCCCGCCACCGCGCCGGGAAACAGCATCATCAACAGCCAGAACAAGCAGGTGTAAGCCCCGCACAGCGTCAGCTGAAAACGGAAGGCTTCCTTGACGCGGGCCTTCTTGCCTGCGCCGAAGTTGAAGCTCATCACCGGCTGTCCGCCCTGACAGATGCCCTGAATGGGCAGCGTGCACAGCTGGGATGCGCTGGTGATGACGGTCATGGCACCCACAGCCACATCGCCGCCGTACCGCGCCAGACTGGAGCTGAAGCTGATGGAAAGCAGGCTTTCGGTGGAGAGCATCACAAACGAGGAGATGCCCAGCGCCAGCACCGGCAGAATGATCTGCTTTTCCGGGCGCAGGTAGTCTCTGCGCAGGCGCAGGATGGTCTTTTTGCCGGTGAGAAAGCGGATGATCCATGCCGCGCCCACGGCCTGACTGAGCACCGTGGCAATGGCCGCGCCCCGCACGCCCAGCCCGAGCCCGAAGATCAGGATGGGGTCGAGGATAATGTTGATCACCGCGCCGATCACGGTGGTAAGCATACTGGTCTTGGCAAAGCCCTGCGTGGTGATAAAAGGGTTCATGCCCAGCACCACCAGCACGAACACCGAGCCTGCAATGTAGATGCGGCTGTAGCTCAGGGCGTACGGCAGGGTGGCATCGCTGGCACCGAACAGCCGCAGCAGCACCGGTGCCCCGGCATAGAAGCCAATGGTCAGCACCACGGCAAAGAACATCAGCATGGTAAAGCTGTTGGAGATGATCTTTTCGGCCTGCTGCCTGTCCCCCTGCCCCAGAGCAATGGCGGTGCGGGGCGCACCGCCTGCGCCCACCAGCATGGCAAAAGCGTTCAGCAGCATCAGAATGGGTGTGAACAGCCCCACGCCGGTCAGCGCTGCCGCGCCAATGCCCGCAATGTGGCCGATGTAAATGCGGTCCACGATGTTATACAGCAGGTTCACCACCTGCGCCACCACGGCGGGGATCATGAGCTGCAGCATCAGCTTTTTGATGCTGCCGGTGCCCATATCTTGTTTTGCCTGTGCCATTGGAATGCTCTCCTCTATACTTCAAATTTGAAAAATATCGTTCCTATTATACTCGGCTCCCGCCCAAAAGAACAGCCTTTTTTGCAAAGAAACCGCGCTTTCTGCCCCAAAAACGCAAAACGGCACGGCTGCGTATGGCTTGCAGCCGTGCCGTGCCGTAACGGGAGAAAAGTGTTGACGGAAAACCGCTTTTTTGCTATACTGTAAAGGCTAATATATGGAGATGTATCGAAGCGGTCGTAACGAGAACGACTCGAAATCCAAGTGGATGCTTCGCCGGATGTCTCCATATCACACGAGGGAACGTCAA
>OGRS01000996.1_pt1 | contig 20623 bp, 17 predicted proteins | sample 1553561 | NCBI WGS metagenome assembly OGRS01 (sample SAMEA2580103, study PRJEB22360) | human gut metagenome | biome: human gut; feature: human-associated habitat; material: faeces | place: Denmark | collected 2008/2010
TGCCCTACATTTCCATGGTAATGTTACTTTAACTTACTATTATATTATTTTCATTCCACTTTTCAGTACTAAAAAATAATGAGTTATTATAAAAGAAAAAAGCTAGATAATATTTAACAGCATATTACCTACCAAATATTATCTAGCCACCTTATTTTAAATTCTATTCCTTTTTTCCTTGAGTTTCACTAATAAATGTTGAACCTAAAATTAAAACTCCACCTATAATTTGAAACATTGTAAGTTGTTCTCCTAAAAATAGTGCTGATATAAGTACAGCAGTAATTGGATCTATATAGCTTAAAACTGCTATTGTTTGCCCTTTTAATTCTTTTAAAGATGAAAAATAAAGAGCATAGGCAAATCCAGTATGTACAACTCCTAAAAATATCATATACCCCCAAGAGATTCCTGTCATTTTAGAAAAATCAAAACCTGAAGTAACCATCACATATGGAAGAAGAAGTATTGAAGCAAAAACAAGTTGAGTCACTGTTGTTTCAACTCCTTTAAGCCCCTTAATAAACTTATTCATTAAAATAACACTGGCATATCCAACAGCTGCTGTAAGTCCATAAATAATTCCTAAAAAGTGGTTATAACCTTCACCTATACTTCCTTTATTAGTTCCTACAATACATAGCATTCCTATCATAGCTGTACATACACATAAAAATTTTATTAAAGATATCTTCTCCTTTAAAATAATAGGTGCCATTATAGTAACAAATATTGGAGCACAATAGTAGCTTAAGGTTGCAATTGAAACAGTTGTATACTTATATGCTTCAAAAAGAAATATCCAGTTTGCACCTACTCCTAAACCTGACAATACAAGAATAGGCAGATTCTTTTTTATTGCAGAAAATGAAGTTTTCTCCTTTGAAAATAACATAACTCCCAAAAGAAATATACTCCCTATCACTCCTCTCAGTACAGCTATCTCCTTAGATGTAAGCTCTATATTTCTTACAAAAATAGCAATAGTTCCAAAAATAAACATAGCTGATAAATTCATCAATTTACTTCTTAACATAGTATCTCCCCCTGTATGAAACAACTTAATTTTAATAAAAAATATACTTCATTTAGAGATAAATGTCAATTATTTATTGAAAATTTATAATATTTTTTTAGAATACAAGTACTTAATTTTTAATAATTCTATAAAATAAAAAGAGCTGAATAAATTAAAATATTTCATCAATTTATTTCAACTCTCTCTTTATTATAATTCAATCTCTCTTAAAATATCAAATGCCAATTGAGATTTCTCTTTTTCTGGTATCTCTTTAATACTATTTTCAGATTTGATTATTCTTATTTGATTAGTAGTTTTTTGCATATTAGAAGCATCATTAGCTACAATCATATTAAGATTTTTTCTCTTTAATTTTCCAATAGCATTTTCTATAATATTCTCTGTTTCAGCTGCAAATCCCACTAAAAATTGTTTCTCTTTTATTTTTCCCATTTCAAAAAGTATATCTGGGTTTCTATCTAAAACAATTGTCATATCCCCATCTTTTTTCTTAATCTTTTCAGTAGAGTAATTTTTAGGTTTATAGTCAGCAACTGCTGCACAAGCTATTGCTATATCAACTTGTGGAAACTCTTTTATAGCTGCCTCATACATCTCTTGAGCACTTCTAACTTTTATAAATTTCTTTAATCCTTCAGGTTGAGAAAGTTCAGTAGGTCCAGAAACCAATATTACCTCTGCTCCTAATTTTCTAGCTGCTATTGCAAGAGAGTAACCCATCTGTCCACTAGAACGATTAGATATATATCTTACAGGATCAATAGCTTCCTCTGTTCTTCCTGCTGTAATAAGAACTGTTTTTCCAGTTAGATATCTATCTAACTCCTCCTCTTGAAAGTGATCTTCAATAATTTTTACTATCTCTTTCTCATCTTTTAGTCTTCCCTTAGCATTTACATTACAAGCTAAGAATCCCTCATCTGAGTCTATAAATCTATAACCATATTTTTTTAATTTATTGATATTTTCTTTTAAAATAGGGTTATTATACATATTTACATTCATTGCCAATGCAAAAAACACAGGTTTAGTTGTAGCTGAAATAACAGTAGATAACATATCATCAGCTATTCCATTAGCTATCTTTCCCACTATATTATATGTAGCAGGAGCAACAAGAACTACATCTGCCCACTCAGCTAGAGATATATGCTCAACTTCAAAATGTGGAGTCTTATCCCACATATCTACATAAACTCTCTCTTTTGAAAGCGTTTCTAAAGTAAGAGGAGTTATTATCTTAGTGGCATTTTCACTCATTATAACCTTAACATTATATCCTTTTTTCTTTAGCATAGATACAATATTAGCAGACTTATAAGCAGCTATTCCACCAGTCACTCCAAGCAGTATATTTTTCATTTTAGCCTCCATTAATTTTGTACTCTTTTATCTAGATAATATTCATCTCTTTTATTTCTAAACTCTTTTATCTGTTCAGCTGAAAAGCCACTATCAACTAAATTATCAAAATTATAATTTTTCAAATCATCCATAAACTCAATATACTCTTCACCTAGAATATTTATAAATTTTCTATTTTTACTATAAATTTTGCTTATTCTTTCACCTTTATTCAATTGAGTAACAATATCCCAACTCATTTTTTTATCTAAAAATTCCCCATATTTCTTTTTAGCATCATCAATATTTTTAACTTTTCCTGAAAGCTCCTCAAGAGTTTCTAAATTCAGATCTTGAAGATATAAAATATTATTCTCCTCTAAAACACTATTTAACTCTTGAAATCGACTTGATGCAAAGAATTTTTCTATCTCTATTTTATATGTATATTTCTCTTTAAAATTATATGGAATACAATAAGCTTTTAAATATTTTTTTAGTCTTTGAATCTCTTCCCTATTTTCCTTTAAATTTTTTTCAAACACTTCTAATTGTCTTGGTGTAAATTTATTAAATGATTCTACTTCATTAACAAGGTTTGCTATCTCTTTATCCTTTATACTAATAGTCTCTTCCAGCTTTGAAATTTTCTTTAAATATTCCTCTTCATTACTTTTTTTGAACATTGATAGTAATCCCATTTTTCCTCCCAAGCACATTTATATTTATTAGATTATATGTTATTTTTTCTATTCCTACAACCATTTTTTTCTTTTAAAATATGTTAACATTCCTAGCACTAAAACAAACATCAATGCTAAAACAGCATAGTAACCCTCTTTCCACTCTAGTTCTGGCATATACTTAAAGTTCATACCATACAAACTTGCTAAGAAACTTAAAGGCATGAAGATTGTTGAAATAATAGCAAGTATTTTCATTACCTCATTCATTCCATTACTGATAGTTGAATGATAAAGTTGAATAAGCTCTGTAACCCTACTATTTAAAATATCAAGTGTATCACAAACTATTGTTCCATGATCAAATAAGTCTGTTAAATAAATCTTAATATCTTCATTAAAATACTCTGTCATTCCCTTAGATTGAAGTTTAGCAATTAACTCTCTAATAGGTCCGATCGTTCTCTTTAATGTTGTAACCTTTTGTTTTAAAGTCATTATATTTTGAAGATCCTCTTTATCAGAATCATTTATAACTTTAGCCTCTAGTCTATCTATCTCCATCTCCACTTCATCAAGTACAATAAAGTAGTTATCAACTATTGTATCTATTATCGTATAAGCAAGATACCCTACACTTTTCTTTCTCATCTTTGAGTTATGAGCCTCAATTCTTGTCCTTATCCCATCAAAGAAATCCCCAGGACTCTCTTGAAAAGTTAGTAGACAATCTTCACCTAAAATAAATGAAACTTGCTCATAACCTATCTCTTTAGAGATTAGATTAAGCTTTAACAGTTTCATAACTATAAACAGATACTCTTCCCTCTCTTCAACTTTAGCCCTTTGAGTACTATTTGCTAAGTCTTCTAATACTAGGTTATCCAAATCAAAATGTTCCCCAATCTTTTTTAATAGAGGGATGTTGTGTATTCCATCTACACTTACCCAAGTTACTCCTCTAAAACTAGTATCAAAATCAATTTCTTCATCTTCACCATAATTTTCTTTTTTTATTACACTGTCGTTGTATGAAAAGACTTCAATAGAAATTTTATGTTTCGGGTTCTCACCTGTGTAAACTATACTCCCTGGAGGTAACCCTACTTTTTTCTTTCTATTTGATGAATCTGTCATTCCAACCACCTCGTTTCTATTTCCTTTATTTTACATTTATATTTTATACTATTTTTTTAATATTTTTTCTTTGAAAAATCTATTTATTAACTCTTCTCTCTCAAGTGAAAAACTAATTATCTGTTCCTTTACAAGTTTTTCAATATACTCTATCTCATTTTTATCCTCTGAATAATAAATTGGTGTCTCTTTTAATGGAGTAGAATAAAACTCATAGTTCTTTCCCTTTATTTTACCATTATATTTGAACCATTGCAAAAAAACTTCTGAACTCATATACCCAAGGATATAAAATAGGTTGATATTGTCCTCTTTATTAGTTATAAAATAGATATCAGCACTTCCAAAAAATTCCCCTTCATCATAGGCAAATTGATTTGTTTTGCATCTCTGCCTCACAAGAATTTTAGGTTTTGAAAATATCTCTCTTTCTCTAGCCCACTGAAGTTCCCACCATTTAATTCTTCCTATTGTTACCTCTCTACGTTTAGAAAGTTTCTCTCTATATTTTTCTAAATGGTTTAAAACTTTTTCATCTGGTACAACTTTACCATCTAAATAGAGTATCCAAAACTTATTCTCCTCTGTAATATATTTCCCTATATCTTTATTTTTATAAAAAGGTTTTAAATATCCTTTAAATTCCTCTCTATATTCATCGAAAATATATGCTTCATCTAACCCTGAAACTATCCCTTGATTTATATTTACAAGATCTTTTAAGAAAAAGTTAGAATTTTTTAGTATCTTCTTATTAAATTTTAAAGTTTCTTCATCAGCTAAAAGGATTTTTTCCTTCTCATCATAGAGATTTTCACTATCTATATAAAAACTTTTCTCTGGTAACTGAACCTCTATCTTTTCATTTTCAATTAGATTTTTTTCCCAAGTAAATATGATATTATGTTGCCCAGTAGCTTTACAGAAAAGTGAGTTATCATAATTTTTTATAGATATAAATTCTCCATTCTCTCTCAAAGTACTTCTTAAAATCTTAGCTCCATCAGCTCTTAACCAATAGTTTGTAGTTAAATATACTAGAGTTCCACTCTCTTCTAAAAGCTCTATCCCTTTTTCAATGAAAAAATAGAAATAATCCATCTTTCCTTCATAATATTTCTCTCCAAGCTTTGTTTTTTTTATCTCCTGAAAAAGAGCCTTATTATTTTTCTCTCCTAAATATGGGGGATTTCCTAAAAGGATATTAAATTTTACACCTTCTTTTTGTAGAGAATCTTCACATAGAATATTTACCTCTCCATTTATTCCATATTTTTTTAATACTCCTCTACCTTTTATTCTTGTTAATTTAACAGCTTCACTATTTATATCAAAACCTGTTATCCACTCTTTTAAATAGATATATTTTCCAATAATCTCTTTAGAAAGTTTTAAAAGCTCTTCCAAAGCTTCTAATAAAAGATTTCCATTTCCACAAGAGAGATCTCCTATTCTAACATTTCTTAAACTCTCTTCATCTTTACCTAATTTAAAATAGTTATCTAATGCACTTTTTACCATATCTTTCGCAACATCTTGAGGAGTATAAATACAATAATTATATTTTTTACTACTCATCTAAAACACTTCCATTTTCTTCTGTAATAGAGATTTTACCCAAAAGATCATATAAACTACTGAAAATGCAATCAATTTTAAAATAGTATTTGGAACATACCAGCTAGCTACTAAAGCAATAATAGTAGTTAAAGTAACTTTTATTAAAAATATAAAAGATCTCTTTAGTGAAAAATTAATATACTTATGTCTAAATACAAATAGAAGTAAAAGGAAGTTTACTCCTGATGCTATTGATGTTGAAAGTGCCAAACCTTTATATGCTAAAGGCTTTATAAATAGGAAGTTTAAAAGAATATTTATACCAATAGATATCATAGAAAATTTTACTGGATAAGCACTATTTTTCATACTGTAAAAAGCTCTTGTCATAAGGTAGATAGCTGTGTAAAAATATAGTCCTAACGAGTAATAAAGTAATGCTTCTGAAGTAACTTTTACTGCCTCTTCTCCAAATTTACCATATGATAGTGTTAATCTTATAACATCAGTTGCATAAAATGTAAGAACAGCTGTTGACGGAATTATTAAAAATAGTAGGATATTTAATCCCTTAACTATATTATCCTCTGCTGTTTTTAAGTCATCCTTTGCTACAGCTTTTGAAAGTACTGGAAAGATAACTGTTGATATTGAAACTCCAAAAACTCCCACAGGTAGTAGATATAATCTTGTAGCATTTTCAAGAGCTGTAACCCCTCCCTCTTGAAGATAAGAGGCAAAAACTTGGTCAACTATTGTATTTACCTGTCTTGCAACTATTCCAACAAGCATAGGACACATCATTATAAATATCTTTTTCAAATATGGATCTTTCCAATTTATCTTAAAAGAGTATCCTTTTACAATCTTAAAAAATGATGGAAGAACTACTAAAAATTGAAACAATCCACCTACTACTACCCCATAAGCTAGAGCATCTATACCAAAAGTTTTACTAAAACACATTGATGCTGCTATTATAGCTAGATTAAAAAATATAGATGTAGATGCAGGTATAGCAAATTGCTTAAAGTTATTAAGCATAGCACATATCATTCCTGATAAGCTGATAAAGATAAAATACACAGACATTATCTTTAAAAGTTTTGATGCTAAAATTTTAGTTTCAACTGGGAAACCATTTACTATAAGCTCTATAATTCCATTTGAGAAAATTATCATCAACAAAGTTATTATAGTACTAAAAACAAAAATCAAATTTAGAATGGAGTATATAAACTCCTTTCCCTTCTCCTCTCCCTCTATCTCAACTTTCTCATTATAAAGGGGAATAAAGGAGCTTCCTAAAGCTCCCTCTCCTAAAAGTTGCCTAAAGAAATTGCTTATCTTAAAGGCACTAAAGTAAGCATCTGTAGCACTAGAAGCTCCAAAATAATATGCTATAATTGTAGCTCTCACTAGTCCTAGTACCCTACTTACCATTGTTATTATCATCACTAGAAGTCCACTTTTAAACATTAAAAACTCCTCATTACATTATTAATTATCTTTCTCTCTCTTCATTACCACATTATCTTCAATTAAGATCAATCCATCTTTATATAACTCTAAAATAGCAAGGAAGATATAAATTAGATGCATTCTATTTTCAGCCTCTTGGAAAAGAGAATCAAAAGTTCTATTTTGAGAGTAAAGTTTAATATATAAACTGTCCATCTCATCTTTAAGAGTATAATTTTTTTCTAAATGAAGCTCCATAAACTCACTATCTTCATTTTTTTTCAGATATTTTATATAAGCATTATATAGATCTCCAGCTTTTAACTTAGACAGGTCATACTCTTTAGCGGTTTTCTTTATTATTTTTCTTCCCTCTCCACGAGAATAAGAGATATTATACTCATTTTCCATCTCTCCAATTTTTAAAGCTATCTCTTTAAACAGCTTATAATCTTCAAGACGTCTTTTCAACTCTTTTTCCTTATTTTCCTCTCTATTTATACTAAGTAAAGTTGAGGCTTTTATCTCTAAAAGTTCAGAGGCTACCACAAGAAACTCTACCATTATATGAAAATTTTCCTCTTTTGCCTTTTCAAGTACTGAAAGATATTCATCTATTATTTGTGAAATCTTAATTTCAGATATTTTTAACTTCTTTTTTTCAATAAGATGTAAAAGCAGATCAAGAGGTCCTTCAAAATTATCTATCTTTAGAACAATATCCATTTTTCCTCACTTTTACAAATGTCTGCCAATTTTTTACATCATTTCCAATTACTTTTTTAAGTTCATCTATTGAGTTAAATTTCTTTTCCTCTCTCATAAACTTCATAACTTCTACATAGATCTTCTTTCCATAAATATCTCCATCAAAGTCTAAAATATGAACTTCTACACTTCTTTCACCTGGCTTTAATGTAGGGTTTACTCCAATATTTACAACTCCATATCTTTTGATATTTTCCCCTTCTATCTTTAAAGTAGCTCCATAGATACCTAAAGGTGGATATAATCTATTTGCCATCTTTATATTTGCAGTTGGGAATCCCAATTGTCTAGCTATCTTCTTTCCATGGATAACTTCTCCAATTATTAAGAACTTATGTCCTAGATATTTATTTACCTCTTCAAAATGTCCTTTTTGAAGATTTTTTCTAATCAATGTAGAGCTAATAACCTCTCCATCAATAGATACAGCAGGGATCTCATTTACTTTCATTCCCATACTCTCTCCAAGCTCAATAAGATCTTTAGTTTTAGCCTTTCCTCCCTCTCCAAAAGAGAAATTAAAACCTACAAAAAGTTCTTTACTATTTACCTTACTCTTTAAAATTTCTACAAATTCAACTGCTGTTAAATCAGCAAATTTTTTATTAAAAGGTTGTAAAATAAGATAATCTATTCCCATCTCTTCAAATAGATAGATCTTTTCCTCAATAGTATTTATACTCTTAGGTGCTCTATCAATATTTATTATCTCCATAGGATGATTTGCAAAGGTAAATACAACTGATTTTCCTCCATTTTCCTTAGCTTTTTCAATAGCTCCCTTTATAAGTTGTTGATGTCCATAGTGTAGTCCATCAAAAGTTCCAATAGCTGTGTAGCTATTTTCAAAAATCTCTGTCGTTTCAAATATATCCTTAATTACTTTCATTTTGGTTTATCCCCTGTTCTTTCTCTTCCTCTTCTAAAAGCTTATTGTATATTTCCTCTATTCTTCTGAATCTGTTTCTTACTCCTGATTTTGAAATTCCTATTATTTCAGCAATTTCTTGAAGAGAGCTCTCAGGGTTATCCAATCTAATGATTGCAACTTCCTCCAAAACAGAACTCATATTATTCAATCCTATTGAATTTTCAATATAATTTATCATCTTTATCTGATTGTTACCAGTATTTAAAGTTTTTGTCTCGTTAGCAACTTCCCAGTTCATTTCTCTAATAGTTTTATTTTTCAAGTCCTTTATCATAGTCATCTCTTCATAGTTAAAAAATGCTTGAATAGAACCTATAACTACCATTATATCCATAATATTTTCTGAGTTTCTAAGATATACAAGAGGTTTATTTCTCTTCTGTGTTTTAAAAACTTTTTTATTTTTAGCTTGTAGTATCTCATATAACTTCTCTGCTGCTTCTTCATTATCTATAAAAAAATCTAAAGCATACTCTTTAGCAGGATCTTTAATATATCCACAAGCTAAAAATATACCTCTAACAAACCCTTTTAAAATCTCTTCACTTGCTAATATAAGTGGTGATGAGAGATCTAGTTTAGCAACAAAATCTTTAAAGCCCTTTTGTCTTTCCAATGTAACAATATATATATTATGCTCACCAAGTCTTCTACTTGTAACATATTTTATCCCTAGTTTTAAATTTGTAAGCTCCTTTAAAAACTTATATACTCTTTTAGCTAGAGAGATATTTTCCAATCTAAGTTCTATTTTATCTTTAAAAATAGCATCTTTACTGAGGAGTATTCCTGATAGTTCAGCCATTTTCTCCATATCAGTAACCATTTCATTAGTCAATATCTCCTGTTTTACCTTAAAAGTGTAAGACATCTTCTAATATACCTCGCATTCTACTTTGTTTCAGCCCAGTTTTTTCCAATATTTGTATTGATATCAAGAAGTACATCATCAAATTTAACAGCATTTCTCATAATATCCTCTATTATCTTTCTATACCCCTCAATTTTTTCCTCTTTAATCTCAAATATAAGCTCATCGTGTACTTGTAGTAATAGGTTAATCTCTTCCTCTTTTCCCTCAAGTACTTTATATAATTCAATCATAACTTTCTTCAAAATTTCAGCTGCTGTACCTTGGATTACACTGTTTACAGCCATTCTTTCAGCTTGATTTTTTATATTCTTATTCTTTGAACTTATCCCCTCAATAATTCTTCTTCTACCAAAGAAAGTTTCAGTATATCCATATTTTTCAGCATATTCTATAATCTTCTTTTCAAACTCTCTTACTTTTGGATATTGCTCAAAATATCTGTTTATATACTCTGTTGCCTCTTTTTGAGTGATTCCCAACTCTTTAGAAAGTCCAAAGGCAGTTTTTCCATAAATTATACTAAAGTTAATAGTTTTAGCTATTATTCTTTGCTCACGGCTTACCTCTTCATCTTCACCAAGTTCAAAAATCTTTTTAGCAGTTACCTTATGAAGATCCTCTCCTCTTTTATAAGCAGATATAAGATTTTCATCCTTTGAAAGCTCTGCTAAAACTCTCAATTCAATTTGTGAGTAGTCTATACCCATTAAAAGATTTCCCTCTTCAGCTATAAATCCTTGTCTTATCTTAATTCCCTCATCTGTTTTTACAGGGATATTTTGCAAGTTAGGGTTTGAAGATGATAATCTACCAGTTGTAGTTCCTATTTGATTAAAAGTTGTATGAAGTCTATTGTTGTCATCTACTAATTTTGGTAGTGCATCAACATAAGTATTTTTTAATTTAGATAGTTTTCTATAATCTAAAATATATTCAGCTATCTCTACACCATCATTTTTCATACCCTCTAGAACCTCAACATTTGTTGATAATCCTGTTTTTGTCTTTTTAGTAGGATTTAAATTTAGTTTTAAAAATAGAATTTCTGAAAGTTGTTTAGGAGAATTTAAATTAAACTCCTCTCCAGCTATTTCAAAAATCTTCTTTTGTAACTTATCAATAGCTATTTCAAGTTCCTTTTGATAGTTAGCAAAGTACACAGGATCAATTTTAATACCTTTTACTTCCATAGCTGAAAGAACTTTAATCAGAGGCATCTCTGTTTTTTCTAAAACCTCAAGAAGATTTTTTCCTTTTATCTCTTCCATAGCTATATCATAAGTTTCTAATATTCCTTTGCTTCTCTCAATAATAAACTTTCCATACTCTTCAGTAGATAGATTTTCAGCTTTTTCCTTTCCAAACTTATCAGCATAACTTTCTAACTCTATTCCTGAAAGATGCTCCAACGGAATCTCAACACCCTCTTTAGTTTGTGAAGAGATCAAGTGATAAGCTATCATCAAATCTATATCCATATTTTTAATTTTAACTCCCTCATTTAAGAAAGGTTTAAAATCATATGAGATAAATTTACTCTCAGAATTTTCAAAGAAATCTTTCACAAGTTGAAAATCTATATTTTTATGAAATAGTGGTGTATGTTTCAATGGAAGATAGAAATCATCTTTTACACTACTGATTCCAAGCCCAGTAGTTGTATAATAGAAAGCAGATCTTTTCTCTTTAGATAGTTTATCTACCATCTTTTTAAATTTCTCTTCATCATCTACAATAAAAAACTCTCTCTCTTTAGATAAAACTATCTCATCACTTTGAATATTATCAAAAAGTCCAATTTGTGAGTTGCCAAAAAGTCCTAATTGTAGTGATGAATTAGTAGCAACCTCTTCTTTTTTCTCCTTTGCTCCAAAATTTTCAAGCTCAAGTTTTTTTATTAACACTCTAAATTCGAGAGTTCTAAATAGTTCAGCTAGTCTATCTTTATCAAGAGAGTACTCTAAAAACTTTCCATTACAATCAATAGGGATATCTTGTTCAATAGTAGCTAAATCTCTACTCATAAAAGCTATCTCTCTATCCTCTATCATATTATTTACCAAAGATTTTCCAATTCCTGGAAGTTCAGTAAGTTTATCTATATTTTCATAGATTCCCTCTAAATTTCCATATTTATCAAGCATAGGTATAGCTTTTTTAGGTCCTATCTTTCTAATTCCTGGTATTCCGTCACTAGAGTCTCCAATAAGCCCGAAGAGATCAGGTATTTTCTTTGAAACTACACCAAGATATTCAATTACATCTTCATCAGTTTCAATAATTTTAAACTTATCTCCACCCTCTCCTTTTCCTAAAAGAGCTATCTTTATATTTTTATCAAGAATTTGAGCTAAGTCCTTATCTCCTGTAACTACAACAACTTCAATTCCTTCATTTGAAAGTTTTTTAGCTAGAGTTCCTAGGACATCATCTGCCTCATACCCTTCTATCTTAAATCTCTTTATATTGTAACAATCAAGTACCTCTTCTATTCTAGGAATTTGAACTAATAAGTCTTCAGGTACAGCCTCTCTCTGTGCTTTATACTCACTATAAACTTCACTTCTTTTTAATGAAGATCTCTTAACGTCAAAAGCTGCTCCTATATAATCTGGTGAAAACTCCTTTATAATGCTTAAAAGAGTATTAGTAAAGCCATATACTGCCCCAGTAGGTTCTGTTTTGGTTCTAAAATTCATATTTGCAAAATATGCTCTATACATTATTGCACTTGTGTCTAAAAGTACAGCTTTCTTCATCTATATCCTCCAACATTCATTTATTTTCCACTCAATATTATATCATAAATCATTATCAAATACTAAAATTTATTTAATATCCAAACTAAAAAAAGCTGAAGAAATCAAAAAGATTTTCAACAGCTTTTTCTTTTATTTTAGTTTCCTAAAAGTCTATTAAATAGTGAATCAGTAGCAGTAGAGTTTTCTGGTGCCATATCTTCATTTTCAACATCAAAGTTGTTATTAAAATTATTGTTATAATCACTATTATTATCAAAAGATTCAGAAGGTTTTAATCCTCCTTGACCGAAAATACCAGCTATTCCATTTTCATATTTAGCAGCACTTTCAAGCTCCAAACTTCCTTTTCTTATTAAAAATTCACGTCCACTATTTGAAAGAAGTCCATTATTTACAGTCATAGTTTGTGTATAAAGATCTCCATTTTTTAAGTGGCTATCTAAGAAAGAGAATGTTGTAGGTAGATACAACCCTTTATTTATTAGTGTTTGATAATATTTAGCCCACATAGGTGCAACCCCTGTTCCCCCTGTTACATTTCCCTTGATAGGTTTGTTATCATCATAACCTATATAGATAGTTGTTACATAGTCAGGAGTTATACCAGCAAACCAAATAGTTCTATTTTCATTAGTGGTACCAGTTTTTCCCCCTTGCTCAATTCTCTCTTTATTTTTAGTAAATACAGAGGCTTTATTTGAACTTCCGTGTCTTACAGAGCTTTCAAGCATAAATGTAATTATACTTGTATTTACACTATCAAAGACTTTTTCTCTCTTTGGAGTGTTCTCATATATTAAGTTTCCATATCTATCTTCAACTTTTATTACAGTTACAGGATCTACAACATAACCTCCATTTGCAAAAATAGAGTAATCTATAGCATGTTGTAGTGGTGTATTTTCAAAAGATCCTAGCGATGCTGTTAAATCATTAGGTATTTGTAAATTAGGATCTATCTTCTCCATCATCTCTTTAAATGTCTTTGTTCCAACTTTCTCTAAAAGCTTTATAGAAACTATATTTAACGATCTATCTAAAGCATTTAAAAGTGTTACATTGTGAGAATATCTGCTACCATAGTTTTTAGGTATCCAGCTTCCAAAAGAGATAAATGAATCATCTACAACAGAGTTCATCTCCATTCCATTTTCCATAACCGATAGGTAAAGGAAAGGTTTTAGTGATGATCCCAACTGTCTTTTAGCCATAGTTGCTCTGTTAAAGTTTCCAGATTTAAAGTTACGCCCTCCAACAATAGAGATAATGTGCCCATTATCAGGATCAATAGTTACCATTCCACCTTGAAGTTTAGGGTTTTTCTTAAAAAAATCATAGTTTTCAAAAGTTTCCTTTGCAACTTTTTGCATCTTAACATCAAGAGTTGTATAAACTTTCAGCCCTTCAGTATAAACTTTAGCTTCTCCAAAGGTATCAACTAAAAATTCTTCAGCTAAATTTGTAAAGTCAGGGTAGTTTGTTACAACATTTGTTTTCTTATTATAAACAACAGTTGTATTATCATCAAGCTTAAAATCTTTTGGAAGATCATCTTCATTTATAAATTTCCAGTTTTTAGCAGTTTCATACTCCTCTTTTGTTATTAAACCATCACTGTACATCTCTGAAAGAATAAGGTTCATTCTTTGTAAAGATGCTTTCAAATTCTTTCTAGGATTATATTTTTCAGGTCTGTTAGGTATCCCTGCTAACATAGCTGACTCAGCTAAATTGATTTTAGATATATCTTTTCTGAAAAATTGCTTAGCTGCTGTTTTTATTCCGTAAGCTCCTGAACCAAAGTAGATCTCATTCAAATATTTTTCTAAAATCTCATCTTTAGTATACTTTCTCTCTATTTCAAAAGTAATTATAGCCTCTTTTATCTTTCTTGATAACTTTCTTTCATGTGAAAGGAAGGCATTTTTTGCAAGTTGTTGAGTAAGAGAACTAGCCCCTTGAACAGCACGTCCACTTTTAATATTAGCTACAATAGCTCCTAAAAGTCTTTTTAAATGTATTCCATGGTGTGAATAAAATTGTTTATCCTCAATTGCTAAAAAGGCATTTCTACTATAAAGGGGAACCTCTTTTAATTTCACACTGTCCCTTGACTCTCTATAAATAGTATCAATTACCTCTCCGTTTCTATCATACAATACAGTAGGGAGAGAAGGTGAGTAATCCTCAATTAAAGTGGCTATATCAGGCAACTCCTTTGAATATTTTGATATTACCCCAAGAACAATTCCACCAGTAGCAAGTCCCCCAAGAAGAATAAGGACAACAAAAACTTTTAATATTATCTTTATAGGTGATTTCATATTAGTCAACACTCCTTATAAAAAATACTATTTTTTTGCTCCTTTTTGTCTAAGTTGTCCACATGCTCCATCTATATCTGTTCCCTTTTCTCTTCTTAAAGTAACATTTACCTTTCTTACATCTTTTAAGAATGTATAGAATTTATCTATCTTCTTATCTGAAGGTCTTTCAAACTCTGTATTTGCAACAGGATTGAAAGGTATTAAGTTTACTACGTGATCAAAATCATGTACAAAATCAGCTAGAGCATTAGCATCTGTATCTGAAACGTTGAAATTATTTATAAGGATATATTCAAAAGTAATTCTACGTTTTGTTTGTCTTTGATACTCTTGTAAAACTGCATATAGATCTTCTAAAGGATAAGCTCTATTTATAGGTATAATTACATCTCTCTTTTCATTAATTGCACTGTGTAGAGATACAGCTAATTCAATAGGAAGTTTTTCAAGTAGTATCTTTTCAATATTTGGAACAATTCCTGAAGTAGAGATAGTTATTTTTCTCTTAGAGATGTTGATTCCATTTTCATTTGAAAGAATATCTAAAGCTTTTAAAACATTATCTAAGTTTAATAGAGGCTCTCCCATTCCCATAAATACTATATTGTTAATGTTGCTTCCTTGTTTAACTAATCTTCTTTCAACTGTATAAACTTGGTTGATAATCTCATTTACATCAAGATTTCTAATAAATCCATCTTGTCCAGTTGCACAGAAAGCACATTTTACAGGACAACCAACTTGAGAAGAGATACAAAGTGTATTTCTTTTGTCTTTATGTCTTAAAAGTACTGTTTCAATTGTGTGTCCATCTTCAAGTCCAAACAAGAATTTTTCTGTTTTGTCAATTTTTGATACTTGTTGTCTTAATAGGTTTAAAAATGATATATATGCCTTTTCTCCTAAAAGTTCTCTATCTTTTAATGATAGATTTGTTATCTCATTTAGATCTCTTACTATTTTTTTATGTAACCAGTTAAATATTTGTTTTCCATAGAATTTTTTCATTCCAAGTGATATTACTAAATCTTCAAGTTCCTTTTGATTTAGGTTTAATAGATTGATTTTATCTGTCATTACTCCTCCAATTATAAATTATTAACATATTATTATAACAAAAAATTCATTTGAATACAACTAGGAAAGGAAAGTTTTAAGATTATTTAAAAGTTCATCTTTTGAAATTTTTCCTTTGAAATTACCTTTTGTTTCACTTCCTCCACCTTTGATTCCACCTTGAGTAGTTATAATGTGCTTTATAAACTCCTTACAATTAACCTTGTTACTCATTAATGAATAGTTTTCATCATTTCCAGTTATAAGAAGATAATTGTCTAAATCAATATATCTTCCTAAAAATTGTCCTACAACCTTATCTCCTAAATAGATTACAATTTTATTATCTCCAATAATTTCAGCCTCTCTCATAAGTTTTTCACTTAATAGTTCACTATAATTAGCTGCTAAGTTCTTTAATTCTCCTTCAACTTTTTTCTTTTCATCTAAGAACTTATCTACCATTTCAACTATCTCTTCATTTTTACAACTAAATATATGGCAAAGATCTCTTGATAAACGGTGTTTAAAACTATAATCATTTAAGGCTCTATCTCCAGCTATAAAGTAAAATCTCGTATAGTTACCTTTTATCTTTTCATGGTTAATTAGTTTGAAAACTCTAATATCCTTTGTATTTTCTACATGGAAACCAGCACATGCCCCTAAATCAACCTCTGGAATCTCTACAAATCTAACATCTCCAGTTACCTTATCTTTAATAGCTTTTCTTAGCCCTTCAACTTTCATTGCATCTTCATGGTTCATAATATAAATTTTTAATTGAATAGCCTTTTCAATAATCTCATTTGCTTTAAATTCTAACTCCTCTATTGTTTCATCACTGATAGTGTTTGAATCTAAATCTACTGTTGTATACTCTTCAGCCATTCTGAACCCTACTGTGTTTAGTTGATAATCATTGTAAGCTATTGCTGAAAATAGATGTTGTGCTGTGTGTTGTTGTGCTATATCTCTTCTTCTATTTTCATCTATTGAATACTCATATTCTCCTACAATTAATTCTCTATCTACAATAACTTTACTCTCTTTAACCTCTAAAATTTTACTCTCTCCAATATTCCCTCTATCTCCTAATTGTCCCCCTTTTCCATCAGGATAGAAAACATTTTCTTTTAACTCTATTTCATAACCATTTTTTACCTTATTACAACTTAAAACTTCTAACATTTTTGCCCTCCTATCTTTTTTTCATCCACTATTATACCATACAACTATAAAAAGTTTTAACTTAAATAGAAAAGTTTAGAATTTTTTTGTAAAAGGTGATATAATATACTCTGACAGATTTTAGGAGGATATAATGAAGAAAAAAAATACAGTATTTAAAGTTGAAGTTAAAAATGAATTAATGGCTTTTCTTATGGCGAAACTTGCTGGAAAAAGTCGTACAAGTATCAAGTCACTTCTTACAAAGAGAAAAGTTTTTGTTAATGATGAGGTTATCTCACAATATAATCACCCTTTGATGCCAGGAGATTCTGTAACTGTTGATTGGGGTAAAAGTGAAACTATTAGCAATATGAAAGGTGTTGCTATTATATATGAAGACGATGATGTAATTGTTGTGGAAAAGGACAATGGAATTTTATCAGTAGCCACTGATAACGAGAGAGAAAAAACTGCATATAATATGCTTAAAGAGTATTTAAAAAATAAGAATCCTAAGAATAAAATATTTGTTGTTCACCGTTTAGATAGAGACACTTCTGGAATAATGATATTTGCTAAAAATGAAAAGGCTCAAGATATTTTACAAACAACTTGGAATGAGTCTGTAAAAGAGAGAACATATGTGGCTCTTGTAGAGGGAGTTGTTAAAAAAGACAGCGATACTATTATATCTTATTTAAAAGAAAATAGAGCCTTTATAACATACTCTAGCCAAGATCCAAAAGAAGGAAAAAAGGCAGTTTCTCACTATAAAGTTATCAAAAGAAATAAAAACTACTCACTTTTAGAGGTTAGCATTGATACTGGAAGAAAAAATCAAATCCGTGTACATATGCAAGATTTAGGACATAGTGTAGTTGGGGATAAAAAATATGGTTCAACTAAAAACCCTATCAACCGTCTAGGGCTTCATGCTAGTACAATAGTTTTTGTTCATCCTACTACTAAAAAAGTTCTACATTTCTCTAGTAAAATACCTGATAGTTTTACAAAATTATTTTAATTTTGCTTGACAAAGTGGGGTAAATATTATATTATTATATAGCAAACGTGCCTGGGTGGCGGAATGGTAGACGCGACGGACTCAAAAGATTATTACCATATCTTTAAAAAGCTAGTATTTATAATATATTGTAAGTAGTTAGTTATAAACGTCCTTACCAATCGTCCTCAAGTATTTTAAAAGCCTGAATGGTGAAATTGGTAAACACGACAGACTCAAAATCTGTTGGCAGCAATGCCTTGGGGGTTCGAGTCCCCCTTTAGGCACCACTAAGAAACTTATAATCATATATGTTGATATTTTAATCAAGCTGGGGAGCTGTTTCTGAATATTGCATATATGATTTTTTTTGTTTATATAAATTATCAAAAGTATTAGCTACATCTGATAGATCCTCTAATGACAAGTGAGTATATGTATCTAACGTTGTAGATATATTTGAATGTCCAAGCCAATATTGTATTACTTTGACACTAAAGCCTCTCTTATGCAGTAAAGTTGCTACACTATGTCTCAAGGTATGAAAAGTTACTTTTTCATATTTTAATTTTGTTACAATTTTTTTAAATTTTTTCGTCACATAATCTAGCTTTATTAGATTACCTAGTTGATCAACACAGATATTATCTAAATATTCATTATTATATGAAGTTTTAAATCTCTTTCTATTTTCTTCTTGTTTTGTTTTTAAATTTAAAAGATAATCCTTAACTTCCAATAGTAATGGTAGTATTCTAAAACTTGCTTTTGTTTTTAACTTTAGTCTATTTACTTGTTTCTTTTTTGTCATTGCATCTTTATCAGTATTTTCAATGTCTATAACAGAATTACGAATTGTCACTGTATTATTATCAAAATCAATATCTGACCAACGTAGTCCTACAGCTTCTCCTCTTCTCAGTCCATATTTAGCCGCAAGAAATGATGGAGTGCTTATTTTATTATCTCCTATAGCCTTTAATATATCTTCCATATTTTTTTCCTTTAGATACACCTTTTCTGTATCTTCTTTTCGAAAAGCTTCAATATAATCAGCTGGATTTTTTGAAATCAATTCCTCTTTTCGTGCACATTCCAAAGCACTCTTTATAAGCTTGTGTTCTTTTATAGTGGTATTATTTGAAATTTTTAAATTCTTGTTACAATATTCATAAAAGTTTCTAAGATCCCTAACAGACAACTCTTCCAATAATATATTTTTAGCAGAAAAGTACTTATCTATCCGTCTAATTATTGTCTTGTAACCTTCATATGTCCTATAAACTATATGACCTTTTTTCCGCTCCAACCACTCCCAAAGATAGTCATTAAAGGTGATCTCTGTTTTTTTATTCAGATACTGTTCAAGATAAAATTTTGACCACTTCCTTTCAAAATCAATTAACATCTCTTCAGCCATAGCCTTATTACTTTTTTCTTCTTTTTTACCATCACAAACAGCCTTTAATTTCGTACTTTGTGAGTGTCGAATTATCTCATTTGTTACAGGATGCTTGGTATCAATTAGTACATGATAGTAATTACTTTTAATTCGCAATCGACCATGCAACCTAAACTTTTCTTTTTCACTTTTTGTCATAATTATACCCCCTGACTTTTATTTTTATTTATAAAGTCAATTAAATCTGATTTCTCGACTTTATACAGCCAACCTATACGAATATATTTAATTTGATTTCTTAAGCAGAGTTGTCTGGCAAATGGTTTAGATATACTCAACACTTCAGCTACTTGCTTAATATCCATTAAATCTGGATAATGATCTAGTTTATTCATTTTTTCACCTCCTTATCTTCTTCTTGAGTTATATCAATAACTTTATTTTCTCTTCTTATCTTGTGAGCAAAATAATAAGCTAATAATATGCCTTCATTCTCTTCTATTTCGGCCTGAGAAAATAGTTTTTTAGTTTTTAAAAAGCTATAATTCATTGCCTTAAAAGTCTCATATTCTTCTTTTTCATCTTCATTTAATTGAAGGTATAAATTAACTTTCATATCTTCGCTCTTAATTTTATCTTTTTCATAATATTTTCGCAAAAAATCAAAAATAAAGAACCCACTTGCATATCCAATAGTTGCACCATTTAATAAGCTTAATGGTGATATTATATAAATAGAACTGATAATAATTCCAATAACGCTTGAAAAAAAAGGTAAACTACTCAAACCATAAAAGAACTGATAATCATATTTATAAACAGCAGCTATCTTTTGTATCGTTTCCAAAGGTATATTCCTAATTTTTCCACTCTCGTACCGTGAAAGAGTTGCCTCAGTAATTCCAACTTTTTCTGCAACTTCCGCTAAAGACATGTTCCTTGAGATTCGAACTTCTTTTAATTTCTTATAATTCAAAGTATCAGCAAAAAGATTCATTTAGTCCCTCCTATTATAAGTAAGTAATGTTGAAAAATTATTAATTTTTATATTTTTGTACATTTTTTATACTAAATTACGTAAGATATAATATATTATATTT
>OGRS01000997.1_pt1 | contig 20605 bp, 21 predicted proteins | sample 1553561 | NCBI WGS metagenome assembly OGRS01 (sample SAMEA2580103, study PRJEB22360) | human gut metagenome | biome: human gut; feature: human-associated habitat; material: faeces | place: Denmark | collected 2008/2010
AAAAATAAAAATTATTTCAAATAATTTAGTGAGTTAAGATAGATAAAATATCATTATTTTTAGTTTTTATATTGGTTAATATAAGAGATTTTATATGTTTATACAACTTGGTGTTTTAAATTAATTAAATATTAATTTTTTTAATTAAAAATTGTTAAATTATCCTTGACATTTATGTAAATAAGTGGTATACTTATCGCAACAAATAAATACAGCTAAAGGATAGAGGTTGCGGTTTTCTATCACTAGTCTAAATGTTTAAAGGTTGGTACCCGTTGTTTAGATGAAAGGAGAAATCGCCGAAGGAGTTTGCTACCAATAAGCTCCTGGGTCAACATAGAATATGTGTTGGACTGTCACAATTTGTGGAGAGCTATCAGGAATTATTAAAATTATGTTTTTTTAACATATTCTATAAAGCCATATAACATTTTGTGAAGCCTCAAGTAATTTGTGGCTTTTTTATTTTACTAAATATTTTATTTTTATTATAAGCGGAGGGATTTTTATGAGAAATGTTTTTAGAACTGTTTTTATGTGTCTTATGTTTTTAGTTATGTCAACCTTAGGGTTTGCTGAGGAGCAAGCTTATCAGCCAGCTCTTTATGCAACATTCTGGTCTTTAGTTCCACCAGTAGTTGCTATTGTTTTGGCTCTTATTACAAAAGAAGTTTATAGCTCTCTTTTCTTAGGGATAACTGTTGGAGGACTTTTCTATTCAGGATTTACTTTTGAAAAAACTGTAACTCATATTTTACAAAATGGATTTATAAAAGTTTTATCAGATAGTTACAATGTAGGAATTTTAATCTTCTTAGTAGTTTTAGGTGCTATGGTTTGTTTAATGAATGCAGCCGGAGGATCTTTAGCTTTCGGTACTTGGGCTAGTAAAAAAATAAAATCTCGTGTATCAGCTCAACTTGCTACTATATTACTTGGTTGTCTAATATTCGTTGATGACTATTTTAACTGTTTAACAGTTGGAAGTGTTATGCGTCCAGTAACTGATAAATATAATGTATCTCGTGCAAAACTTGCTTATATCATTGACTCAACAGCAGCTCCTGTATGTATTATAGCTCCAATTTCTTCTTGGGCAGCAGCAGTTACAGGATTTGTTCCTGGAGAAGATGGATTCTCAATATTTATCAATGCAATTCCTTATAACTTCTATGCTTTATTAACAATATTTATGTTAATCACATTAGTAGTTTTCAAAGTAGATTATGGACCAATGAAAACTCATGAAGATAATGCAATAAATGGAGATTTATTTACTACTGAAGATCGTTCATTTGTTGTTGAAGCTACTCAAGAAAATAAAAGAGGTTCTGTATTAGACTTAATTATACCAATTGCTTTATTAATTGTTTGTTGTGTAATAGGAATGATTTATACTGGAGGATTCTTCAGTGGAGCAACTTTCGTAGAAGCTTTTTCTGGAAGTGACGCATCTTTAGGACTTTCAATGGGAAGTATCTTTGCTATGATAATAACTATCGCAATCTACTCAGTAAGAAAAGTTTTATCTTTCCACGATTGTATGAACTGTATCCCAGAAGGATTTAAAGCAATGGTTCCAGCTATTATAATTCTTACATTTGCTTGGACATTAAAATCAATGACTGACAGTTTAGGAGCTGCTCCATATGTTGCAGGATTTATGGAAACTTCAGCATCAGCTTTAATGAATATGTTACCAGCTATTATATTTGTTGTTGGTTGTGGACTTGCTTTTGCAACTGGAACTTCTTGGGGAACTTTCGGAATTTTAATTCCAATCGTTGTTGCTGTATTTGAAAATAATCCTCAAATGATGATAATCGCTATATCTGCTTGTATGGCTGGAGCTGTATGTGGAGATCACTGCTCACCAATATCAGATACTACAATTATGGCATCTGCTGGAGCTCAAAGTAATCACGTTAACCACGTTTACACTCAATTACCTTATGCTTTAACAGTTGCAGCCGTAACATTTGTTTCTTACATAATCGTAGGATATACAAAAAGTTTACTACTTGCTCTTCCATTTGGAATGTTAGCTTTAACAGGAATATTATTCTTTATGAGAGCTAAAAACTCTAAATAATAAAATATTTACAAAATAAAAAATAAAGGAGTTGGAAAAAATCCAGCTCCTTTTTCTATTTATATAATTTTTCAAGTTCTAAAAGTTTATCTCTTATATCTACTCCAAAAGCATATCCACCAGATTTTTTATTTTTTCCAATAACTCTATGGCAAGGAATAACTATCATAAATGGATTTTTATTATTAGCATTTCCTACAGCTCTACAAGCATTAGATTTTCCTATATTTTTTGCTATATCACTATAAGTTTTTATCTCTCCATAATTTATTTTTCTAAGTTCTTCCCAAACTGCTCTCTGAAAATCTGTTCCTTGAATTATAAGAGGCAAATCAAAATCTTTTCTCTGTCCATTAAAATATTCTTTAAGCTCAGATATAACCTTATCTCCTAAATCATTTTTTCTTTCTTCAAAATAATCTTCGGGAATAGATTTAACAAGGGTTATTTTATAAACTCCCTCTTCTCCATAAAGAACATTAATAATTCCTATTGGTGATTTATAATATTTATTTTTTAACATATAGATCCACTACACTATCTTTTTTCATATTTTCTATCTCTTCATCAGAATATCCTAAATTTTTTAAAATAGATTCAGTATGGTATCCTAAAGGATAACCAGTTTCTTTATAATTTACTGGACATTCAGAAAGTTTGATAGGAGATGCCATCTGTTTAATAACTTTTCCATTTGAATTAGGAACTTCTACATCAACCACTAATTTTCTATTTTTTATATGTTCATCTTCCAAAAGAGCCTCTTTCATTGTAAGAACAGGTTCTACACAAACATCTTTTCCATCAAAAATTTCAAGCCATTCTTTTAAAGTTTTTGTAAGAAGTCTTTCTCTTATGATATTTTTCATACTTTCTACATCATTAGGCATAACAGTTTTTTCTATCAATTGAGGTAGCTCGATACATTCACAGAAATTTTTCCAGAATTTTGGCTCCAAAGATCCAACACTTAGATATCTTCCATCTTTAGTTTCATAGAAATCATAAGCACTTCCACCGTTTAATCTTGTTTCTTCCCTTTTTGGCTCAATACCATTTACTAAAAAACTTGCTCCTTCCATAGCATTAAAAGATACAAGTCCATCAAACATAGAAATATCTATATATTGTCCCTTTCCTGTTTGAGTTCTATAATATACAGCAGAGAGAATACCGATTACAGAGTTTAAAGACCCTACTCCAATATCAGCAATTTGCATATTTGTAAGAACTGGTCCAGTGGATTTTTTACCAGAGTAATTCATATTTCCACTTCTAGCAAGATAATTTATATCATGACCAGCATTATTTTTTAAAGCCCCAGTTTGTCCATAACCAGTCAATGAACAATAGATAATTTTTGGATTGATTTCTTTTAAAGTTTCATAATCAAGTCCAAGTCTTTTCATAACTCCCGGTCTAAATTGTTCGATGATTATATCATATTCCATTATAAGTTTATGAATTATCTCTTTTGATTTTTCAGTTTTTAAATTTAAAAATAGATTTTTTTTATTTCTTCCAAGCCAAGCTTGATTGGCTGTAATATCTGTTCCCTCAATATATGGTGGATAGTCAGCAACAATATCTTTTTTATCTGGAGAAGATATTTTTATAACATCAGCTCCCAAGTCAGACAACATAAGTGTTGCATAAGGTCCCGGTAAAAGTGTAGAAAAATCTAAAATTTTAAGTCCTGTTAAAGCTCCCATATTAAATCTCCTTTAAAAATTCTCTTATTTCTTCTTTTGAAAATTCAAATTCTGGTGTCCCTGATGAGTAAGGGGCGATTGCGTATTGTTGGTATCTGATTACTAAATTATCTCCTCTAAAGAAAATAACAGCATTGTCAAGATCAACAAATCTTGTAGATGAATCTCTAAAATATTTTGTTTTTTCTTTGTTAACTTTTACATCTTTGATTATAGTATCTCTAATCTCTTTCTCAAAATATTCTCTTGCCCCTCTTCTAAAGATATCATTAAATTTTAAATTTTTTCCAGTTTTATTAGAAATATTATAGGCAGTAAATCCTGTCATTCCATGATTTCCGCCAGTATAAGTATATATTGATTCAAGAATAGATGTTACTCCAAAATTGTTTTTATAATCTTTGAATATAGATTGAGCTTCATAAGGTCTATCAGAATAAGGGTTGTGTTCCCCAACTCTTGTGAATCCTTTTATGTTATAAGTTATATTTTTTTCGATTTCTTGATTTATTGGAAGAATTTTTCCATCAAGAGATAATGATGGATATGAAAATTCATATGTATATTTTTTAGTTGTCTCACTTTTTTTAATAGTATCTACTTTTATATTGGCTAAACAAACAGCAGATGTTAATAAATAAATTAATATTCCTTTTTTCATTGTATTTTACTCCTTATAGTATTTTATCATAACATTTAGAGTTCTTTTTTTTTAGAAAAGTTTAAATAAAAATTATTTTTAGGTTTTTTATTGAAGTTATTATATTCTTATTCTGAAAAAAATATCTTTATTTAGTTTATGTTTATTATAAAATTATAATGATTATAATATTTTCTTTTATAAAAGATTTTTTTCTGATATAATATTTTTATGAAAAGGAGTGATAATTATGTTAGATTTTACATATAAAAGAATTTCTCAAGAGGAAGCTAAAAAAATAATGGATAGCGAAAGTAAATATATAATTTTAGATGTTAGAAGAGAGGAAGAATTTAGAGAGGGACACATAAAAAATGCTATAAATATTCCCAATGAAGATATCTCCCCTTATGAACTTTTGGATTTGGATATTGAAATGGATACTCCAATTTTAGTTTATTGTAGAAGTGGACATAGAAGTTTGACAGCTTCTCTTAAACTTAGTCTTGCAGGATATAAAGATATTTATGAATTTGGCGGAATTTTAACTTGGCCTTATGAGATAGTTAAATAAAAATATTACAAAAATAGCTTCTTAGGAAAAATCCCAAGAAGCTATTTATAATTTTAACTATATTTTTTGTGTAGCCACACAGTAGCCAACACTATTTTATTTAATTAGATTAAATTCTTAAAGTTAAATTATTTAGAATATTTTGCGTAAAAATCTGCAAGTAATTTATCTGTATCTAAGTTAGCTCCTTCGATATCTTTGAAGTATCTGTAAGTTCCAACTTTTAATTCAAGAGTTGCATCTTCGTCAGAAACGATAATTCCTCTTCTGTGCATTTGTAAAGCAGAGATAGTCCACATATGGTTTACTCCTTCTTCAACTGCATGACGTAATGCTCTTGCTTTTGATGCTCCGTTAACAAGAATTAAAACTTCTTTAGCGTCCATAACAGTTCCAACACCAACAGTTAAAGATGTTTTAGGAACTTTGTTTAAATCTCCTCCGAAGAATCTTGAGTTAGCTATTATAGTATCTTTTGTTAATTCTTTGCTTCTAGTTCTTGAAGATAAAGATGATCCTGGTTCGTTGAATGCGATATGTCCGTCTGGTCCAATTCCTCCTACGAATAAATCAATTCCTCCATAAGAAGCGATTTTTTCTTCATATCTTCTGCATTCTTCCTCTTCTTCTTCAACACCCTTAACCATTCCGTTTAACATATTAACGTTTTCAGGTTTGATATTAACGTGATCGAATAAATTGTCGTGCATATATCTCCAGTAACTTTGTTCATTGTCTTTGTCAAGTCCAACATATTCGTCCATATTGAATGTTACAACGTTTTCAAAAGATAAGATTCCATCTTTGTAGAATTGTACTAGTCTTTTGTACATTCCAACTGGAGTTCCTCCTGTAGGTAATCCTAAAACAAATGGTTTTTCTGCTGTTGGTTTTGCTTCAAGTATTCTTGTAGCTACGTGTACTGCTGCCCAATCTCCGATATTTTTTTCTGTGATTATTAATCTCATTTTCTATCCTCCTATTTTGTATTAATAAATTTACAATTTAAATTTGCTAACCATTTCAATCGCATCACCAATATATTTTTCAGCAAGTTTTTTATCACTTGAAATCAATGATACATAAATTATATCTATTATAGTAAGTTGAGAAATTCTTGAGTATAATGAAGTTGATCTAAAATTATTTTTTTCTACAACTGTTGTTATCTGAATATCAGCAAGATTTTTTATAGGGTTATCACAAGTCTGAGTGATTGCCACTATTTTAACTTTTCTTTTTTTCGCCTCTTTTACAAGACAATATATATCAGCAGTTCTACCACTTTGAGATATAACGAAAAGTGCATCTCTCTCATCTAATGTAGGTAGTGTTGCAAGCAAAGTATGAAAATCACTTTGGAAAATAACATTTATCCCAAGTTCAAGAAGTTTATATTCCAAATCCCTTGCTATAACTCCAGAATATCCAGCTCCCACTATCATAACTTTTCTAGCTTTTTTAATAGTTTTTACAGTTTTTTCTATTGTTTGTATATCAAGAGATGAATAGGTATCTTGAATTATACTTGTATTTATCTTAACAACATTTTTTACAGTTTCACCTATCTCACCATTTTCAGATATATCTTCATAGGTAAAATTTATCTTTTCTTTTGCCTCTCTTCGTCCAATCTCTTTTCCAAAGTCCACTTTTAATTCTGGAAAACCAGAGTAACCAAGTTTTTTAGCAAATCTAACAACAGATGCTTGGCTAGTATCACATTGCTCTGCTATTTCATAAGTATTCATATACATAATTTTATCAAGATTTGCCATTATAAATTTGTTTATCTTTTTTTCTTTAGAAGTAAATTTACTTTGCATAGTATTAATTCTATCTATTACGCTCACTTTATCGCCTCTTTCTCATTAAAAAATTTTCCCTGATATGACTTAGATGATTTCAATTTTTTTTCAATAGAATTTAAAATACCTCTCTTATTGAGACTCCATAAAGGCTCAAAAAGTTCATCTTTTTTTGCATCTCCTGTTAAACGATGTACAACTATCGAAGGAGATAATCTTTCCAAAAGTTCTATAACAGTATTTTCATACTCATCTTTCTCATATATCTTAAAAGGATTTTGTTGGTAATAATTTAAAAGTTTGCTATTTTTTAATATATATAAAAGGTGAATTTTTATTCCCCAAGATTTAACACTGTTTATTAAATCAATTGTATCATAAAGATCTTTTTTTTCTTCATTAGGTAATCCCACTATCATATGGGTTACAAATTTTATATTTTTTTCATTTAAAATCCTACAACTATCAATGTAGACTTTTGTATCATAACCTCTATTTATAATTTTTCCAATACTATCATTTGCAGTTTGAATACCAAGTTCCACCCAAAGAAAATATTTTTTATTTATCTCATCTAAAAGGTTTATCACATCGTCAGATAAACAATCTGGTCTTGTAGCTATTGCTATTCCAATTACTTTTTCGTGATTTAGTGCCTCATAATAGATTTTTCTCAGATATTCTACCTCACCATAAGTATTTGTAAAATTTTGAAAATAAGCGATAACTTTTGAAGATCCTATCTTATCTTTCATAAAATCTATCTGTTCGTCTATTTGAGCAGTAATTGTTTTGCATCTATCTCCTGCGAACTCTCCACTACCTTTATCACTACAGAATAGACACCCTTTACTTGAAATTTTTCCGTCACGGTTTGGGCAAGTAAATCCTCCATCAAGAGAAACCTTAAATATTTTTTCCTTAAAATTTTCTTTTAGAAAACTATTAAGTTTGTAGAATTTATCATTATTCATTATTTTCTCTCTCTGCTTTTGACTTTCTATAATTTTCTGCCTCTACCTTTGAGAATATACAACCGCAGTAGTCCTGTCTATATAAGTTGTACTCTCTAGAGATTTTTATACTCTCTTGGTATCTACCTTTTTTCTTGAAATCTCCAAAAAGAAAATCAACAGAATAAATATCAGAAAGTTCAACACCGATTTCATTTATCCAAGTTGAATTTTTTAAAGGGCTAATTGATAAAGCTGTAGTAAAATAATCAAATCCATTTTCTTTTGCAAATTTGGCAGTTTCTGACATTCTAAGTTTATAACAAAGTCTGCATCTTTCTCCACCCTCTCTGCAAGTTTCAAACCCTTTTACCTTTTCAAAAAAATCTTCTCTAGGATTGTATCTTCCCTCTATTACTTTTATATCTTCTTCGATATCTAAGATGTATTTTTTCATCTCTTCAAATCTTAGAAAATATTCATCATTTTCTGTGATATTTGGATTGTAGAAATATATTGTAATATCAAAAACTTCTTTTAAAGTTTCAATAACCATAGAGCTACAAGGTGCACAACAAGTGTGTAATAAAAGTTTTGGTTTTATATTTAGTTCTTTTATTTTTTTGATTTGTTCATTCATCAACAAATCATAATTTTTTTTAATATTTGTATTCATAAAAGATTCCTTTTATTATTAAATTAAACTCACAGATTACGTTAAATAATCTATATTAAAATAATTATAGAGTTCTTCTTCTCATATTATACCACATTTGCATTGAAAAATCATACAATTATTTTAAATTAATTTTTTTTTCATATTTTATTATGTTTTCAATGTATAATAAATTATTTTAATATCATTTTTAATAAAATTAAATTAAAAATAAATAATTAAAAAAAATTTTAAAATACCTATTGACTTAAAAATTTTTATATGTTAAAATGACGCATAAAAATTTTTTACAAAACTGAATAAAATTCCATTTGAAACACTAGACGCAGGACGGGAAACCTGATTTGCTTATCGCCGGATAGTGTTTTTTTTATTAGGTATATAATTTTTGGAGGTAAGGAAGATGACAAAAGAGCAATTAAAAAAACTTGTTGATGTGGCAGCTGGTAGAATTCCAGCTGACCTAGTTATAAAAAATTGTAAAGTTGTAGATGTTTATTCAGCAAGAATTATAGAGGGAGATATTGCTATTTCTGATGATGTAATAGCTGGTATCGGAAACTATGAAGGAAAAGAAGTTTTAGATGTTTGTGGAAAATATGTTACACCTGGATTTATTGATAGCCACATTCATATTGAATCTTCTTATGTAAGTCCTGAAGAAATTGGAAAACTTTTAGTTCCTCATGGTGGAACTTGTATAATAGCAGACCCACACGAAATTGTTAATGTTTGTGGAATAAAAGGTCTTGACTATATGATGGAAGCTGCAAAAAATACAGTTTTAGATATAAAATATATGGTGCCATCTTGTGTGCCTTGTACTCCATTTGAAAATGCAGGAGCTATTATAGATGCTGATAAAATGAAAGAGCCTATCACAAGAGAAAATGTTTTAGGACTTGGAGAATTTATGAACTTCCCAGGAGTTATCAGTGGAGATAGTGATGTTCTTGATAAAATAATGGTAGCTAAAGAATCTGGAAAAATAATTGATGGACATAGCCCAAGTGTATTTGGAAATGATCTTAATGCTTATGTATCTGTTGGAATAAGAAATGACCATGAATGTTCAACAGTTGAAGAGATGCAAGATAGAATTTCAAGAGGAGTTTATGTTTTATTAAGACAAGGTTCAGCTTGTCATGACTTAAGAAATTTATTAAAAGGTGTTACTAAAGAAAATAGCAGAAGATGTCTTCTTTGCTCAGACGACAGACAACCAAAAACAATCTTAGAACTTGGACATTTAGATAATCATTTACAAATCTGTGTGGAAGAGGGACTTGATCCAATAACTGCTGTACAAATGGCAACATTAAATGCTGCTGAATGTTTTGGATTAAAAGATAGAGGTGCTATCGCTCCAGGTCTTCGTGCTGACTTAGTAGTAATGGAAGATTTAAAAGATTTCAAAGTTACTAATGTATTTATTCAAGGAAAAGAAGTTGCAAGAGATGGAAAATATCTTCCAGAATTTAAAAAATGTGATATTTCTTCAGTAAGAGGAAGTATGCACGTAAAAGATTTTTCTATTGAAAAATTGAAATTAAATTTAAAAACAAATAAAGTTCATATTATCGACATTTTACCTGGTGGAGTTGTTACTAAGAAAAGTGTTGATACAGTTGAACTAGATGAAAATGGAGATTTTAGCTTCAATCCAGAAAAAGATATTGTTAAAGTTGCAGTTGTTGAAAGACATAAAAACACTGGAAACGTAGCAGTAGGATTTTTAAGAGGGTACGGAATAAAAGAGGGAGCTGTTGCTTTATCAGTAGCTCACGATTCTCATAACCTAATAGTTGTAGGAACTTCTAACGAAGAGATGGCTTTTGCTATCGAAAAACTTATTGAACAAGAAGGTGGGGTTGTTCTTGTTAAAAATGGCGAAGTTATAGAAAATATGCCAATGCCAATAGCTGGTCTTATGAGTGATAAAGATGGAGAATGGGTTGATAAAAAACTTACTTCTTTACATAAAGTTGCTTATGAAGAATTAGGCATTCACCAAGATGTAGAACCTGTAATGACTCTTTGCTTTATGTCATTAGTTGTTATCCCTGAGATAAAAATTACTGACAAAGGTTTATTTGATATAATGAAGTTTAATTTTATAAGTTTAGAAGCTGAATAATTTTTGGGGGAGAGAAAAAATAATGAGCTTAGATTTAAATCTTGGTTAGAAGCTCAAGATGATTTTGATTATGTATAAAATATAAAAAATTATTTGTGTGACTGCTATAATAAAAACATAGCAGTCACATTTTTATTTAATTAAAATCTTAATGAAAGACAACTTAGTCCACCATCTATTTTTTTAAACTCAGAAGTATCTGTACAGATAGTTTTATATCCTGCATCTTCAATTAATTTTTTTATTTTCGGATAACCTTCAGGAACTATAACAGTATCATTTACCCAAATACAATTTGAAGCATAAGCCTCATCTTCTGGAACAATTATCTTATTAAAATTTTTAAATTCCTCTTTATTTATAAATTCTCCTGATACAAGTAGAGTATTATTTTCTAAATAATTAACACCTGTTTTTAAATGAAGAACTTCTTCTAATTTAACTTCACTCCCAGAAAGTCCATACTTTTCTAAAATTTCTATAAATTGTTTTATTCCCTCTTCGTTGGTTCTTTCAGATTTTCCAATATAAAAATGATCTCCTACCATCATTACATCTCCACCTTCTAAAGTTCCTGGAGATTTAATATATTCAATCTTATCCTCTGAAAAGAATTTTTTTATAGTATCTATTATATAATTTTTTTCTTCATTTCTTGAAGTAGCTCCAGGATTTGTTATTATAGCACATTTTTTTGTTAATACAGCTACATCTTCAACAAAGCAAGAGTCTGGAAAATTATCCAATTCTTCAAGAATAGTTACATTTACTCCACATTTTTTTAAAGTATCAATATAGCTTTGATGTTGTTTTAAAGCTTTTTCATAAATTGGTTTTCCAAATTGTGGATTTGATGTTATTCCATCACAGATTTTTTTACTTGGTTTTCTAACTATTACATTTTTAAACATATTTTTCCTCCATTTGTATATTTTAAATTAAATATCGTATTTATCTTGTAATTTTTTTAAAGTTCCATCTTTTTCTAATTCTAGTAACGCTTTATCAAAGTTTTCTTTTAAAATAGTGTCTTTTTTATTAAAAGCTATTACTTTTCCTTCTCCATCACCATAACCGAATATTTCAAGTTCTGGATTATTTTTAACATACATATTAGCAACTGATTCATCAATCAAAATACAATCTACTTTTTGACTTTTTAAAGCTAAAAGAGTTCCTCCAGTAGAAGAAAAAGCAATTACATTAGCTCCTTTTATTTTTCTAGCTGTTGTTTCGTTAGTAGTTCCTAAATCAACACCATATTTTTTTCCCTCTAAATTATCCATAGTTAAAGGATTATTTTTATTCATCAAATAAGCTATTTTTGCATTATGGTATGGAGTTGAAAAAATAACTACTTTTTCTCTTTCAGGAGTAGAACTAATTCCAGCTATAACCACATCTATTTTTTGAGATTGTAAAGCTGATATAAGTCCATCAAAATTCATATCTTTCCATTCATATTTTATCCCTATTTTTTTGGCTACTTCATCAATGACATCTACATCATATCCTACAATTTTTCCATTTTCTAAAGTTTCAAAAGGTGGATATTCAGCAGTAGTTCCAATTTTATATATTTTATTAGTATCTAATTTTTGCTCTAAACTATTTTCTGATTTACACCCCCCTATTGCTAGTATTAACATTCCTGCTATTAATAATTTAATTCCTTTTTTCATAATATCCTCCTAGTATATAAATATTTATGTAATTATTTTTTTGTATAAAAAAAACAGACTACACTTTAATTTGCAATCTGTCTAAAAAAACGAAATATAAAAAATATAGTAAAATTAAATTATACTACACCTTACAAAAGACAAAACTTTATGGCAAATTAAAAACCCAAAAATATTAAATTCAAAATATTGTTTATTTTTCCTTGTCCTTAACATTTTTTAACCTCCATAAAATTTATAAAAGTAATATTATCACAAGGTTATTTTTTTGTCAATATTTTTTTATAAAAAAATACCCTGAATTTTTAAAATCCAGAGTATTTATAATTTATTTTCTATTAATTTTGGCTGGGATTATTTTTTATTAGATTAAATTATTCTTTAATCCATTTTTTATAAATTGTATCAACAATAACACCGATAGCGTTATCACCAGATACGTTACAAGCTGTACCAAATGAGTCTTGAGTAATGTAAAGAGCAATCATTATAGCTTGAAGTTCTTCAGTTCCAAGTCCAACCATATATAAGAATGGAAGAGCTGTCATAATAGAACCACCAGGAGCTCCAGGAGAAGCAACCATAGCAACTCCTAAAGTTGCGATAAATGGAACTATAGTACCAAGGGAAATAGGAAGATTGTTCATCATACAAACTGCAGTTGCACAAGCTGTGATTGTTATCATAGAACCAGCCATATGAATATTAGCACATAATGGTACTACGAAGTTACGAATTTCTTCAGAAATTCCATCAGCTTTAGCACATTGTAAGTTTACTGGGATAGTAGCAGCTGAAGATTGAGTTCCAACAGCAGTTGTGTATCCAGGTATTTGATTTTTTAATAAAGTAATAGGATTTTTCTTTCCAATTCCACCAGCTACAAAGAATGCAAATACTAAATATACTAAGTGCATAATAATAACTACTAAGAATACTTTCCAAAGAATTCCTAAGATAGCAAAAGTTTTTCCTGAACGAGTCATATCAACGAATGTTCCACAGATATATAATGGTAAGAATGGAACAATGATTGTATGTAAAACTTTATTTATGATAGCAGAGAAATCTTTCATAAAATCATATAATGAAGTTCCGATTTCTTTTCCACGCATTGTTGACATACATAGACCTAAGATAAATGCAAGAAGAACTGCTGCTAAAGTATCTAGTATTGGAGTAACTGAAAGACTTAAATAAGGGTCAACTGAAACTCCTGCAGTTTTTGCAATTTTTTCTAAAGCATCTGGAGTCATAAAACTTCTGAATAAGCTGTTTGCTACAAAGAAAGATACAGATCCAGCAATTAAAGTTGATGCGTAAGAAATCACTGCTGTAAGTCCAAGAAGTTTTCCAGCTCCTTGAGTTAAATCAGCAATACCCATTGTAACGAAAGCTAGAATCATCATAGGGATAACAAATTTTAAGAACATACTGAATAATCCAGATGCTGTAACTACTAAACGTCCAAACCATTCAGGAAGATATAATCCTATAAGAATACCTAAAATGATACCGATAATTAATTTTGGCACAAGACCAAGTTTTTTCTTTTGATTTTCCATTTTTCACCTCAATAAAATAAATTCTATAATCCCTTATAGCCTTTTTAGAAACAAATTTTAAGCATTTTAAAATTAAAAATAATTAATTATAAAATAACGTTAAATTTTATCTCATTATATGGTCTATTCTACATCAAGAAAGAAAAAAATGCAACTAATTCTAACATTTTATTATTAAAATGAATGAAAAATAATATTACTATTTATTAAATAATAGAAAAATAAAAAAACACCCTTACAGAAAGAGTGTTTTAAATTATTTTATTTTTCTTCTATATATCTTTTTAAATTGCTAACTAGCATATCAATGGCGATTTTATTTTTTCCACCTCTTGGGATAATAACATCTGCATAACGTTTGCTTGGCTCACAAAATTCTAGATACATAGGTTTTACAGTAGTAAGATATTGAGTTTTTACAGATTCAAAACTTCTACCTCTCTCGTTCATATCTCTTTCTATTCTTCTTAAAATCATCTCGTCAGCGTCAGTGTCTACAAATATTTTTACATCAAAAAGTTCTCTTATTTCTGGTACAGCAAATATAAGTATCCCCTCTACCACAATTATTTTTGAGGGATTTATTTTTACACTTCCCTCTTTTCTTGAGTGAGTAGTAAAATCATAGATTGGTCTTTCAATAGACTTTCCATTTTTTAAATCTATTATATGTTTTTTTAATAATTCAAACTCTATTGAATCTGGGTGGTCAAAGTTTACTTTTGCCTTTTCCTCTAAAGTCATATTAGTCAGTTCTCTATAATATGCATCTTGTTCAAGTAAAGTAGCATCTTCAGCTTTAAAAGCTTTTACTAAATTATTAGCAACAGTTGTTTTTCCACTACCACTTCCACCTGCCACTCCAATTAAAATGCAATTTTTCATATTTTAATTTCCTCCTACATATTTACACTAAAGAATTATATTTTCTATATTATTTTATTTCTTGAAAAATCTCTTTCATAGCTTTTTTAAACTCTTCTCTACTTATTCCGTAGTTATTAAGTTTTGAAAGAAGTTGTTTTCCGTTTGAATAACCGATACCAAGTTTTTCTCCAAGTTTCTCTCTAATAAATTTTGAATTAGAGTGTCCTACAAGATGATTATCCATAAGGTCAGTTATAAAAAATGTTTCTTCTTTTGCAACAACCTCACATTTTGCAAGTTCCAAAGCTTTTATAATCGCCTCTGGAGACGCATTTTCAACTCCGATGTCGCCGTCTTTTTTTCCCTCCCATCTATTTATGTAAGCTTGTTTTGCATTTGGAAAACGTTCTTTTATAATTCTTCTTATTTGAAGTCCTGCAAAATCTGGGTCAGTTAAAATTATTATCCCTCTATTTTCATAGGCTTTTTGGATTCTTTCAAGATTTTTCTTAACTGAAAAACCGTGAACTGCGATAACCTCTGCATTAACGGCTCTTTTTACAGCAGTGATGTCATCTCTCCCCTCTACAACTATAATTTCTTTTATTATTTCCATTTTATCTCCTTAAATTTTAAAGTAAGGTTTTAGAAGAGTATCCAAAAGTGGCTCTATTCCTAAAAACTTTTTATAAACTTCATATTCTTGTAATTTTTTCTCAAGGGTATTTTTGTTAGGATTTTCTTTTATCCCTCTGATTAAAATATTTTTTGGAGTATGCTCCATATCTATAAATTCCATTACTTGAGTTTTATAACCACAAAGTTCAAGTGATAAGGCTCTAAAAGCATCTGTGGCAAGTGATGCAAATTTTTCTAAAAGTATTCCATGTTTTCCAATTGGATTTTCAAAAGCAAAGAACTCACTTTTTTTATTCTGGCTCATTTTTTGATTAAACTCGTGTTGACAACAAGGAACAGCAAGAATAGCTTTTGCATCTAGCTCCAAACCTTTTAATAAAGAATAATCTGTTGCATTGTTACAAGCATGAAGAGAGAATATAAGATCTACATTTTTTAGTTTATTAAAATCTTTTATATCTCCTGTAAGAAATTCTATATTTTCCATATTCAAATCTTTAGCGATTTGATTACAATGTTCTATTACATCTTTTTTTAAGTCTAAACCTATAACTTCAAAAGTCATATTTTGGATATTTTTTAGGTAGTAATGTAAAGCAAAAGTAAGATAAGATTTTCCGCAACCAAAATCAACAGCCTTTATATGAGTATCGATATATTTTTTGTTTTTTAACTCTTTTATAGTTTCATCAATAAATTCAAGATATTTATTTATCTGTCTAAATTTATCATAAGATTTTTTGAAAACTTTTCCGTCCTCTCCCATTATTCCAAGTCTTATTAAAAATGGGATAGGTGTCCCCTCTTCTAAAATATATCTTTTTACTTTGTTATGTTCTAATGAACAAATCTCTTTTTGATTACAAGTGGACTTCATATTAAAATCTTTTTTACCTCTTATGATTTGGATATCAGCCTCAGTTGTAAAAACTACATATTGATAAAAATTTTCTATTATAGTAGATAGTTTTTGGATAGCTTCTTCAATAGTTAAGTTTGAATGATATGCTTTGTTATTTTTAAATTGTTCAAATTGATAAATAAAATTATTTTTTATAATTAGAGGTTTTATAATTATTTTTGTATATTCATAATCTCCTTTCATATTGGAGAAAATACATTTAGTTATATTTTTATTTTCAAAGTTTTCTTTTAAAAGTTCAAAAACTTTTTCTTTATCTATTTTCATAAAATTACTCCTTGAATTTGTTTTTAATCACAGAATATTTTATCACGACAATAATTATATGTCTAGCTTTAATTATTAAAAAAAGTCCTGCCTAAGCAAGACTTAAATATTATAGTTCTTCTTCAGAAGTTTCCTCTACCATTTCAGGAGAGATAGTTATTTTTATTTTATCGATACACTTTTCTTTTACAGATAAGATTTGGAAAGAAAGATTTTTATAATTTACTTGTAATTTTTCATTTTCTTCAGGTATTCTTCCTATTAAATCAATAACAAATCCTGAAATTGTATCAAATTCATCATTGTCAATCTTAAGTCCAAGTTTTGTATTAAGATCATTTAATGAATAAAATCCATCTACTAAATAAGTATACTCAGATAATTTCTCTAAAAGTGGGTCTTCTTCATCATAGACATCTTGAATATTTCCCATTACCTCTTCGATTATATCCTCCATAGTTACTATTCCTACAAAGCTACCATATTCATCTACCAATATAGCCATAAATATTTTTCTTTTTTGAAACTCTTTGAATAGAACATCTATATTTTTATTTTCTAAAACAAAATATGGTTTTTTCATTATAGAACTTATATTTACATTTTCAAAACCATTTTTATGAGCCTCAACTATAAAATCTTTTAGATATAATATTCCAACTATATTGTCTTTATCTCCTTGATAAACAGGTATTCTCGAATGTTTTTCCTCTAAAAGTTCATCTAAATAATTCGTCAAAGGTGTATCAATATTTATTGAGTAAACATTTTTTCTAGGAATCATAATCTCTCTTGCAATTTTATTATCAAAAGATAAAACTGATGTAATCATCTCTTTTTCAGTTTCATTAAAAACTCCATGCCTTTGTCCAACTTCTATCAAAGATTTAATCTCCTCTTCAGAAACTTTTTCTTCAATATTTTCAAGATTAACTCCCAAGATTTTTAAAACTAAGTTTGTAGAAAATGATAAAAGTTTTATAAAAGGTAGAACTATCTTAGATATAAGATAAACTATTTTTACAGAAAAAAGTGCTATTGATTCAGCTCTCTGTAAAGCCACCCTTTTAGGAACTAATTCTCCAAAAACTAAAGTAAAAAATGATAAGACAACTGTTACAAGTACCAACGAAATCTCTTTTGTGTAAGGAATATTAAATGGGTTTAACCAGTTTTCAACTACAAAAGAAAAGTTAGTAGCAGCTGATGCACTGGCAAAAAATCCAGATAGTGTAATAGCCACTTGAATAGTTGATAAAAAGTTTGTTGGCTCTTCCAAAAGTTTTAATATTAACTTTGCTTTTTTATTTCCTTTCTCTGCCAGCATACCCATACGATTTTTATTTACAGATACCACTGCCATCTCTGTACAAGAGAAAAAAGCATTTACCAAAGTTAAAAAAGCTAAAAAGAATAGATTAGATATAATCTGTCCATTGACCGAGGGAATTTCCATATAAGACCTCCTAAAATTTTAAATTTATATTTTGTTGAGGATATATTATCATATTTTTCAAAAAAAATAAATATTTTTGTGTTATAATTAAAAAATATTATAAAAAACAAGCTTTTTATTTGTTTTATATATAAAAAAGGATTGATTTTTTGATTTTATGTTGTATAATAGTATTAAGAAAAATTTTTAAATTTCTTGATTGTCAACAAAAGTTGATAAAACAGCCAATTAAGGAGTGTGAAGACTATGATGATTACTAACAAAAGAAAAGAAATATTAAAAAAAGTGATAACTAAATATGACGACGAGGTTAGAGAAAGAAAAGCAAAAAATAAAAATTCTGATGATGATTTTAAAAAATACAGAGAGTGTATGAGAAAAATAATGAGACGTGGTTTTTAAATAAACCTATTGAATTATTTTTTTAAATATGAGATAATTACTTATATTCAATTTTAAATTTTAAAAGGAGAAGTAAAAAATGGGATTATTTGATTTTTTAAAACCTAAAAAAGAAAAAAAAGTTGTAGAGATATTCTCTCCACTAGCAGGAACAGTTATAGGATTAGAAGAAGTACCAGATGATGCATTTTCACAAAAAATGATAGGAGACGGTTGTGCTATCGACCCAGCTCCAGGAGCAATATATGCACCAGTTGACGGAGATATAGATATATTTGAAACTAACCACGCTGTAAGTATAGAATCTCCAAGTGGTTTAGAAATGATAATTCACTTTGGTGTTGACACTGTTAAACTTAACAAAGAAGGATTAACAAGAGTAGCAGAAGGTGGAGGAGTTAAAAAAGGAGATAAATTAGTAGAATATGATTTAGAATTAGTAAAAAGTAAAGCTCCATCAGTAAAAACTCCTATAATTATAACTAATATGGACGCAGTAGAATCAATAGAAGTTGTAGCAAAAGGACAAGTAAAACCCGGAGATTTATTAATGAGAGTTACTCTTAAATAAGTTTATTAAAAAATTTTATAAAGGTTGTTACAATTTTATTTGTTGATTGTAACAACTTTTTTTATTAAAGGTGGTAAAATGGAAAAATTTGAAAGAATAGAACTTATAAAAAAATTAAGTAATGCAGAGGGAATCTCTGGATTTGAAGATAATGTTTTGGAGATTGTAAAAAATCAAGTAAATGATATTTATAATGTAGAGAGAGATTCAATGAATAATCTATATATAAATAATATTTCTAAAGAAAATAGAAAAAAACCTCTAGTTATGTTAGAGGCTCACTCTGACGAAGTTGGATTTATGGTTCAAAGTATTGAGGCAAATGGACTTTTAAAATTTGTTCCAATCGGTGGTTGGAGTTCTCAACAAGTACAAGCCCACAAAGTAAAAGTTTTAACTAGCAATGGAAAATATCTGAAAGGAATAATCTCATCTACTCCAGTTCACTTTTTAAAAGGTGATGGTAAGATGGAATTAAAAGATATGTTTGTCGATGTGGGAGTTTTTTCATATGATGAGGCAATAGAAAAAGGAATTGAGATAGGTTCTCCTATTGTTCCAGATGTAGAGTGTGAATATTTAGAAGATTCTAAATTATTCTTGGGAAAAGCTTTTGATGATAGAGTAGGTTGTGCAATTATAACTGAAGTAATGAAAGATTTAAAAAATCATATGGAAAGTTTAAATGTTGAAGTTTCTGGAGTTTTATCTTCACAAGAGGAAGTAGGACTTAGAGGAGCTATTGTAAGTTCTCAAAGAGTTTGTCCAGATTTAGCAATAGTTCTTGAAGCTCCACCTGCTGATGATACTTTTAGAAATAAATATACAAGTCAAGGTGGCTTAAGAAATGGAGTTCAAATTCGTCACATTGACCCAACTATGATAGCCAATCCAAGATTTGTAAAATTTATAAAAGATACGGCAAAAAAATATAATATTAAATATCAAGAAACTGTAAGAGAAAGTGGAGGGACTAATGCAGGTAAAATCCATCTTGAAAATTTAGGAATCCCTACTGTTGTATTGGGAGTTCCTACAAGATATGCTCATTCTCATCACGGTTTTGTATCTTTAGAAGATTATGAATCTACATTAGAACTTGTAAAAGCTCTTTTAAAAGAATTAAATGAAGAAATTATAAAAAACTTTTAATTGCAAAGGAGATGATTTTATATGAGTTTTATTCAAGAGTTTAAAAAATTTGCTGTTCGTGGAAATGTCCTTGATATGGCAGTTGGGGTTATAATTGGAGGAGCTTTTGGTAAAATCGTTACTAGTATGGTAAATGATATTATTATGCCTGTGATTGGAATTATAACTGGAAAGATAGATGTTTCATCATTAAAATTTACTATACCATCAAGTATTGCCGGAGCTGAACCAGTTATTGTTAAATATGGACAATTTCTACAAAATATTATAAATTTCTTAATAATCTGTGTATGTGTATTTTTTATGGTAAAAGTAATAAATAAACTTATGAAAAACGAAGAGGCTGTTAAACCAGCTCCAAAACCTACACCAGAAGAGATACTTTTAAAAGAAATTAGAGATATATTAAAAGAAAATAAAAATAAATAATAAAGGCGGGGCTGTTGCAAATTTAAAGAATATAAGATTAAAAATTATTTTATAGTTTTTA
>OGRS01001003.1_pt1 | contig 20473 bp, 25 predicted proteins | sample 1553561 | NCBI WGS metagenome assembly OGRS01 (sample SAMEA2580103, study PRJEB22360) | human gut metagenome | biome: human gut; feature: human-associated habitat; material: faeces | place: Denmark | collected 2008/2010
GGAAAAATATCTAATGATGATTTAATAGAAAAATTAATACTATTAAATAGTAGACCAAGAAAATGTTTAAATTGGGATAATCCATTTAATTTATTTTTAAAAGAAGTGTCGCACTTGGATTGACAATTCATCATATAGAAAAAATAACACCTTAAAAGATTATTTTAAGGTGTTATTTTTTGTTTTATTATAAATTTTAAAATTTATAATAAAGTTGCGTAGAATGAAACAGCAATTACAGTAACAATACCAGCTACAGCAATAGTTAAGCTACTGATAGCAGCTTCAATAGGGCCCATTTCAATTGCTTTTGCAGTTCCCATAGCATGAGCAGATGAACCGATTGCTACACCTTTGGCTACAGGTTCATAAATTTTAAATACTTTGCAGATATATTCAGCAGTCATATTGCCGAATACACCAGTGATGATGATAACAGCAATAGTGATAGTAACGATACCACCTAATTCTTCAGATATACCAATACCTATAGCAGTTGTGATAGATTTTGGTAAAAGTGTTACATATTCTGTGTGACTAAAGCTAAATAAAATAGATAAAGCTAAAATACAACTCATACTAGTGATTACACCAGAAATGATACCAGCCATGATAGCTTTTACGTTTTTTTTCAATTCTTCTAGTTGTTCATATAAAGGAACAGCAAGACAGATTGTAGCTGGTGTTAATAAATAACCTAAATATTTAGCGCCTCGATTATATTCTTCATAATCAATATCGAAGGTTACTAAAAAAATGATTATAAGACCTATTGCTATTAACAAAGGATTGAAAATGGCAATTTTTAATTTACGTTTTATGCGCAAACCTATTTCATAGGCTAATAAGCTAATAATCAAACCAAATAAAGCTGAATTAAAGATAAGATCCTGTAACATTTAATTAGCAAGCTCCTTTTTTCTTCTTACTAGATACAATAATAAATTGTGTTATATGACCAGAAATAACCATTACAATAACAGTAGTTAAGCTTACTACTAAGGTCAAAGGAATTAATAAATCACGAATTACATTCCATGCATTTAAAAGTCCAACAGCAGCAGGAATGAACATGATAGGCATAGTTTCGATTAATAATTTACTAGCATCTTTGATAGCAGAGATATTTAGAATTTTGAATTTTAAAAGTAAAAGCATTAAAACTAAGCCATAAACACTAGAGGGAACAGGTAATGGAACGAGTTCCTTAAAAGTTTCAACGATAAAAGTTAAAGTTAAGATAATACCAAATTGTTCAAGTAATTTCACTTAAAGAACCGCCTTCCATTTTAATATTTCTTTATCAACTAAATCGTAATGGTGATTAATAGCTGCATAACCAGCTAATTCATTGCGATTGATGATGCAATTTAGAATTTCTTTGTGTGAATTGATAATTGTATTTTTTGTTTCAGCTGTAGCGCTGGAAAAAATATTATCAATTAATGTACAACATACATTAGAAAGTGCATTCATCATGCTAATCATTAATTTGTTTTGAGAGATATGTAAAATAATATCATGAAATAATTTGTCATAGTGGCTTTCACGATGACATTGCTCCATTTTTGTTACTACTTTTTGTAGCAATTTTATTTCTCTATCAGTGCATTTTGTAAAAACATGGCGAAAACATTCTAAGGCAATGGCACGTCTGATTTGATTGATTTCAGTAAAATTAGATTGCTCTAAAAGTAGCATGAAATTTATAGTGGCGGAGATATTGCCACTGATTTTATTAGATAAATAATTGCCAGAACCTTGACGGCTTTCAATAAAACCCATGCTTCCCATAATGCGAATTGCATCACGGATAGTATTGCGACTTAGAGAAAGTGTTTCAGATAATTTACGTTCAGTAGGGAGTTTATCACCAACACTGAGATTACCAGAAATGATTAATTCCTTGATATATTCTAAAACTAAGATATAACCTCTATCTTCCAAATGTGTACCCCTATCTATTTGAATAATTGGTAGTACCAATTATTATACATTAAATTATGTTGAAGTCAAGAGAAAAAATCGATAAAATCTGCATAAAAAAAAGAAGTAACATATAGTTACTTCTTATAAACTTATTATTTAGTTGATTATATATTTAGTTTTTAATTTTTTAGTTAAGATTTTTGTTGAAGTCTGTTGATTTCGTTGAAAAGTGTATTATATTTTTGCGGAGATAGGCGTTTATTAAGTTTTTCTAGAAATATATCTAATTTATATTTATATTGAGCAAAATTTCTTAAATTGTTTTCATCTATAGATTTTATGGTGTTATGTGTTAATTTATAAATATTAATAAAAGCTGTTTGAATATCTGGGCTTAGATGCTTGAATAAATCATGGCTTTTATCATTGATTAGAAAATCTATATCTTGTTGAAATCTCAATAATTCATGGCGAGCGCCTATCATTAAAATTTCATTGCATTTAAACATATTCTTTTTGAATAAACCAATATAAGTTTGAAAATCTCTATTTTTAGTGATGCCAGCTTGAAGAAGTGACATAGATGAGATTTTTTGATGATAATCTTGCATTCGTGCTATATAAAAAAGCACTTCTTCCATTTGATAATCGCTTAAACTTTGTTTTTTTTGATAATAAGCAAAGTCTTTTTTAGTAGCATAGATGATTATTTGATAATGTTTTTTTAGATTTTGGAAATTTTTTCTAAATTTTATAAGCCAACGTAAAGATTTAAACATGTGATTACTCCTAAATTTTAATCATTTAATAAAAATTATAATAAAGTAAAATTATTTTTGTGATAAGTAATTAGTTTATCTTTTTGCATGCGTGATAATTCAGCAGACATAGCACTTCTTTCAACAGAAAGAAAATCTGCAAGTTCTTGTCTATTGAAAGGAATGGTAAAGGAATTACTATTGTTTTTTAAAGCTTCGCTAGATAGATAGGATAAGATTTTTTCACGAGTTGTTTTTTTGCTTAAATGGTCTATCTTTGTTGTTAATTGTATATTTTTTTTAGCTATGAGTAAAAGCATATTTTGAATAATTTTTGAATGAAAATTGCATGCAAATTGACAAGGTGAAGTTATTTTTTGATAGTTTAAAAACATAATTTCAGCTTTTTCAGCAGTTACAATGCTAAAACAATTATTGTTAATATTTGTGCAAACAAAACTTTCGCCAAATAAATCGCCTGTTGAAAGCGTAGTGAGAATTGTTCGATTGCCCCAATAATCTTCTTTGATGATATTTACTCTACCTTTTAAAATTATACCTACTTCAACGAGTGGTTCGGAGGCTTTGAGTATATAAGAATTTTTTTCATAAGTTTTTATGTTCATCAAAAGGCATTTGAACATATTGATTAAATCCTTTGTATCAATACCAGAAAATAAAGCTGAGTTTTTGAGTATATCTAAATATTTTCGCATAAAACTACTCCTTTGTTGGAAAAACAACGTATATAATATTATACTAAATTATAAAATATTGTAAATAATTGTTTAATAGTTGATAATAAAGATGGTATAAGGTAAAATTATAATAATCAAAGTTTTAAGGAGCGATTGTGCATGTTTAATGAAGATTTTAAACAATACAAAGGTCACATTGTAAGAGTTATTTGTAATGATGGTAGAGAATATGTAGGAGAACCTACAATTTTTAGAGATCATGACGCTACATCTTTACCTGGTTCTGATTGTATTTCTTTTTATGAAAGCAATACATATCGTGTAGCAGACTTTTTCCGTGCTGAAATAAAAGATATTGTTGTTATTTGCAAACAAGAAGCGCAAGAAGCATAATTTAGTGAAATAAAAACCCGAAGACTTCTATTAATTTTATGTATATATTTTAATAGTAATCTTCGGGTCTTTGTCTAATTAAAGGAGATTTTTTATGAAAACTTTAGGTTATTATAATGGAAAATATGATGAAATTGATAAAATAATGATACCTATGTCAGATCGTTCCCATTGGTTTGGCGATGGTGTATATGATGCCACTTGCGCTAGAAATTATAAAATCATGGCTATTGATGAACATGTTGATAGATTTTTTAATAGCGCTAGATTATTAAATATCAATTTAGGATTTACTAAAGAGTATTTAAAAGGTTTATTGAATGAATTAGTACAAAAATTAGATGATGATGAATTGTTTGTATATTGGCAAGCTACTCGTGGTGGCAACGGTCTTAGAAGTCATAATTATGATAAAGAGCAAAAAGCTAATTTATGGATAACAATTTGCCCAGAAGAAATAACAGATAAAGATAAAGAATATAAATTGACTTCTATGGAAGATACAAGATTTTTACATTGTAATATTAAGACTTTGAATTTAATTCCTAGTGTAGTAGCTTATCAACATGCTAAGGAAAATAATTGTGATGAAACTGTATTTCATCGTGGTGATATAGTTACAGAATGTGCTCATAGTAATGTGCATATAATTAAAGATAAAAAATTCATCACTCATCCTGCTGATGAATATATTTTACCTGGTATTGCTAGAGTGCATTTATTAAAAGCATGTAAAGCGTTGAATATTGAAGTAGAAGAAAGACCTTTTACAGTAGATGAATTAATCAATGCCGATGAAGTAATTGTAAGTAGTTCTGGTGATTTATGTATTCGTGCTACAGAATTTGAAGGAAAAGCTGTAGGTAAAAAAGATAATGATACTTTCAATAGATTGAAAGAGTATATTTATCAAGAATGGTTAGAATGTACTAAAAAATAAAATTGAATAGATTTAAAAATTGTTCATAAAACGTTTGACAATGAGAATTGTTTTCAATATAATTATTTATGTAATTTTTAAAAGAGAGTCTAGAACTCCATAGAATATATTTTTAAATAAAATTTTTGTGTGTATTTATTTTTATTTAGAGCATAGGAAAATTTTATTTTGGATTTATTCTATGGAGTTTTATCTTTTTAATGAAGATTATTATTTAGAGAAAGGTGCGTTTAAATTGGATTTTATTATTAGTGCATTAGAATTATTTCATCATGGTGGTTGGGTGATGTATCCGCTTTTAGCTTGTTCTATTTTAGTTGTTGCTATTGGTATTGAGCGTTTTATTTATTATAAGAGGACTTGTGGCGATAATAAAGATATGGCTCAACAAATTTTAGCTTTAGCTAAAGAGCGTAATTGGCAAGAAACAGAAAAAGTATGTGCTAATAATCGTTGCTTTGTCAGTGATGTATTGGCGATAGGCTTAAAATATCGTGAGTGTCCCATGTCAATGAAGGAAAGTTTTGAGGAATATATTTCTGTTAGAGCAAATGGTTTAAAACGAAATTTAAATTATTTAGATACTATTGTTACAATGGCTCCGCTGTTAGGTTTATTAGGCACAGTGGTGGGGATGATTAGTTCTTTTAACGTATTAGATGTTGCTGGTGATAATCCTGCATTAATCACTGGTGGTGTAGGTGAGGCGTTAATCGCAACTGCTACTGGTCTTTGTGTAGCCGTGCTAGCCTTGATTGTGCATAGTTATTTTAGCAATCGCTTAGATAGTGTTTTAACTGATGTAGAAAATGTTTGTACTGTAGTGATTAGTAAGGCAAGAGGTAAATAATAATGAATATACGTAGTAATCGCGTGGTAAGACCACCACGATTGATGATTATACCGATGATTGATATTATATTTTTCTTGATGGTGTTTTTCTTATTTAGCACTTTGCAAATGGTTTATCAAAAATCTATGCCTGTGAATTTGCCAGTAGCATCTTCTAGTCATCAAGAAGCACCAAAGCCAGTGGCTATTACACTAATGAAAGATGGAACAATCAGTATAGGTGATACTGTGGTGGGCATTGAAGAAATAAAACCACGAGTGGAACAATTAGCTGATAAAGCAGATACTCCTGTGATTTTAAGAGCTGATGAGAATGTAGAACATGGAAAAGTAATCAAAGTGATGGATGAAATCAAGAGTGCAGGTGTAACAAAATTATCCATAGCTACTCAGGAGAAATAGTCAATGAAAAAACATATTTGGAAAAAATCTTTTTCAATATCATTTGTTTTTCATTTTATAGTAGTCATAACCATTGGTGCTATGGTAGCAGGCTTTCATCAAGAGATACAAAGACCAAAAGAAGAATTAATTACAGTCAATCTAGCGGACACACCAGAACAGATAGCAAAAGCTCAAGAAAAATCATCATTTAATTCATTTAGTAGAGATATAGAAAATATTTTTAAACATAATAGTGATAATGATAATCAAAACATTGAAAATAAAAATAATGAAGTAAATCAAAATAAAGATATAAAACAAATAAATAATGTAGAAAATAAACAGATTGAAAAAGATGAAATTAGTGCAGAAGATGGAATTTTACCAGCTTCCAATAATATGACAAATACAATATCAGAAGATGATACGCAAGCAATTAGTGGCGGTATTGGTCAGGGAGATGGTGAGAATTTTTCTGGTAGCGAAAATAAAAATAGTGGCAGTGGAAGTGGTGGCACAATAGAAGGTATGGCTGGTGGCGATAATGAAAAAGCTAATGGCAGAGCAAATGTTACCGAAGATAGATATAGTGTAGCAAGTAGATTTGCTCAAGCTGTGGAAAATCATAAATCTTATCCTTATGCATCTGTTAGATTAAATCAGCAAGGTACAGTAATTATCAATGTAACTATTGATGCAAGTGGAAATTTAATCAGTGCAGGTGTAGTTTCTAGCGTTAATGGGAATTTAGATAAGGCTGCCTTAAATGCAGTATATAGTGCATGTCCATTTGGTCATAGTTTAGGTGAAAGTATTAGTATGAATGTTCCTGTTAATTTTTATTTGAATTGATATTGAGAAAAGAGCTGTTTTTGATGCAAGAAGTTATGTTAAAACAAGAAGAAATCGAAAATATTATTATAGATGATGAAAAAAAGGATGAAAAGAAAACGTTAACTAAATTACCAGAACATAGATGTAAGCGATGTAATAGATTGCTTTTTTATGGAAATGTTAAATATGTAGAAATAAAATGCCCTAAATGTAGTTGTATAAGTAAAATTGGCAAAGATGTAAATAAAATTTGTATAAAAAGTTGATTGAAAAATAAAGAGGTGAAAATATGAGTGGCTATTTGAGAAAAGTAATTTTTGGCATTATTTGTTTGATAGCTATTGGCGGATTGTTTTTAGGCTTTCGCTCACATGAAGAAGATACAAATAATATCAGTTCAACAAGAGTCGTTACAGATAGCACAGGTAGAGAGGTAACAATACCAACACATCCTAAACGTGTAGTATTATTAAATGCTTCTCATTTAGATTTATATTATTATGCTGGCGGTAAAGAGACTAATACGATAGTGGGAAAACCTACTTCAGAAGCTTTGAGTGATGAAGTCAAAGAAGGAACAAAAAATATAGAGCAAATCGGTGTAATTCATAATCCTAGTGTAGAAACTATTTTGAAATTACAACCTGATATAGTAATTGGTGTAAATGTACCTTTTCATCAGCAATTAATTCCTACTTTAGAGAAAGCTAATATTCCTGTGTTGATTAAATCTTTAGACACATATGAAGATGTGATATCCACTTTAGGTTTTTATGGAGAATTAACAGGAGAAGAAGAAATTGCTCAAGCAAAAATCAAAGAAATAGAAGTTGATTATGAAAAAGCGATTGCTAGAGCAGAAAATAAAACAGCTCCAAGAAGTTTGATAATTTGGGGCACAACAGATAGTTTTAGCATGGCAACAAGTAAATCATTTACAGGAGATTTATTAAAACGATTAGGTGGTAATAATATAGCAGATAATGTGGATTCTGTAGCAAAAGACAGTGGATATGTTCCATTAGGAATGGAATATATTGCTACACAAGATCCAGAGGCGATATTTGTAGTAACTCATGGTGATGTGGAGGCAGTAAAAAATAGTATAGATGAAAATTTAGGGCAAAATCCTTTGTGGCAAGATATATCTGCTGTGAAAAATAATAGAGTATATGTATTACCATATCAGTTATTTGCTGTAAATCCTGGTACTAATATAGCTAAAGCGATAAATATATTGGCAGATGATTTATATTTACAAGAATAAAAAATATGAGGTATGGTAATGGCTATTGCTAGTATAAGTGAAAAGATAAGAGATCCTAGAAGTAAAAAACGCAATTTAGTGATGTTTTTGGGATTAATTTTGTTGGTAGCAGTTTTATTTATCAGCATGATTATAGGTACAGCAAATACATCATTTAGCGATTTATATAATGTATTTATAGGTGTTCAAAATACAGAAAGCTATAGAATTTTATATCACATTCGCATTCCTAGAGTGCTTACAGCGATGTTTGCTGGTATAAATTTAGCTATTGCAGGCTGTATATTACAAGGTGTATTGAAAAATCCATTGGCAGATCCAGGTATTATTGGGGTATCAGCAGGGGCTGGTCTTGCTGCTATGGTAGTTATGATTGTTTTACCTGAATATACGAATATGGTGCCAATCGTAGCTTTTGTGGGAGCGATGGTAGCGACTTTAATTTTATTTGCACTGGCATGGGAAGAGGGTATTCAGCCACTTAAATTGATTTTAGCTGGTGTGGCAGTTTCAGCATTTTTTGCTGGCGGTATGACATGTTTGATGGTATTTTTCTCCGATAAAATTCAAGGTACAGTGAATTGGATGGCAGGTGGTTTTTCAGGTGCTTCATGGAAGCATGTAACTATGATTTTGCCATATACTATCATTGGTTTAGTAGGTGTGAGTATCAGTAGTAAATTGTTAAACGCTTTGCAATTAGGTGATGATGTAGCAAAAAGTTTGGGAATACGAGTGGAAGCTACAAGATTTTTCCTCGTTACGTTGGCGGCTTTATTAGCTGCTTCTGCTGTAAGTGTGGCAGGTATGCTCACATTTGTTGGTCTTATAGTGCCACATATGATGCGTTTAGTAGTGGGTTCTGATTTTAACTATTTATTGCCAAGTTCAGCTATTTTTGGTGGAATTTTATTGATTGTAGCAGATACAGTGGCAAGGACAGCTTTTAGTCCTATAGAGGTGCCTGTAGGTGTATTTATGTCATTTATTGGTGCACCGTTTTTCCTTTATTTATTGAAAAGGGGAATGCAAAAGAGATGATTTTACAAGCAGATAAACTTACATTGCAATATGGGCAAAAAATCATTGCTGATAAATTGGATTTCAAGGTAGATAAATCAGAGATAATAAGTATTATTGGGCCAAATGGTTCAGGAAAATCCACATTATTAAAATCTTTAGGTAGATTATTAAAGCCTACACATGGGACTGTTTTATTAGAAGGAAAAGACATTCAAAAAATGAAACCTGGTGATATAGCACGCAAAATGTCAATATTGCCACAATCTTCAACGGCTCCAATGGATATGACTGTTTATGATTTAGTCTGTTATGGTAGAATGCCACATCAAGGATTATTTTCTTCGCCAAATAAAATTGATGAAGAAAAAATCGAAGAAGCATTGACGCAGACAAATACATCACATATGCGATATCGAAGATTAGATACTTTATCTGGTGGCGAACGTCAAAGAGCATGGCTGGCAATGGCGATAGCTCAAAACCCAGAGATTTTATTATTAGATGAACCGACTACGTATTTAGATGTAAAACATCAATTGGATTTGATGAATTTAGTATATAAATTATATGAAACAAGAAGAATCACAGTGATTATGGTCTTGCATGATTTAAACCATGCTGCTAGATATAGTCATCGCTTAGTAGCGGTGAAAAAAGGCAAGATTTTTGCTGAAGGTTTGGTGCAAGATGTATTTACAGAAAAAATACTTTGTGATTTATATGATGTAGAAACGTCAGTCATGTCTTTAGAGCAAAATGGACAAAAACATTTAGTTTGTTTCCCTTATGATGTAAAACAAGGGGAGAAAAATTAGTGCAGGTTTTAAGTTTAAATAAGATAAATAAACAAATTAAGGATAAAATTATTTTAAAAGATATAAGTTTGACACTTGAAGAAGGCGAGATATTGGGGCTTTTAGGTCCTAATGGTGCTGGTAAAACGAGTATGATGAAGATAATATCTGGTTTAAGCAGAGCAAATTCAGGTAAGCTTGATATTTTAGGGATTGATGCTGATAAAGAAAGAGCAAAGATAAAGTCTCAGCTAGGTTTTGTCATGCAGGATAATAATATGGAAAGAGAATTTTCTGTTAAAGAAACTTTGCTATATTATGCTCGTTTATATAAGGTGAAAAATTATAAATATGTAGTGGAAAAAATAATATCTCAATTTGAAATGAATACTTGGCAAGATAGAAAGATTGAGAAATTATCTGGCGGTATGGCTAGAAAAGCAATGATTGCTAGAGCTTTATTAGTAAAGCCTAAAATCTTATTATTAGATGAACCTAGTGTGGGATTAGATCCTGATGTGAGATATGATATTTGGCAAGAAATAAAAAAACTAAAAAATATGGGGATAAGTGTAATTATCACTACTCATTATATGGAAGAAGCTGAATATCTTTGTGATAAAATCGCTACTTTAAAACAAGGAGAATTATTGGCGATAGATGAAGTAGAAAAAATAAAGCAGATAATGCAAAAAGATGAAAATGAAGATATAACTTTAGAAAAAGCTTTTTTACGATTTATCGGTAAGGAGGCTTATTGATTTTGAATTTTTTAGCAGTATATATGCGTGAAATGGCACTTTTGCAAAAGAAGATGGGAAAATTAGGATATATTTTCTCAGCGGTGATGTTTCCGATAATTTATTTATTTGCCTTTGGCATGGGGATTGGACCTGTAATGAATAATATCCATGGTGGTTATTTACCTTTTTTGGCAAAGGGAATGTTATCGATAACAGTCATGATGAATGCTTTTCAACAGACAGCATTATCAGTGAGTGTGGGAAGATTTTATTTTAAAACATTCCAGACATTATTATTGAGTCCGATTTCTGCTTTTCAAGTTATATTAGGCATTACTTTAGCTGGAGTTACTCGTGGATTTATAGCTGGAGGTATTATCTATATCATAGCTATGGTATTTTTTGATGTGCCGATGTTGAGCCTTTGGGGACTTTTAGGGATTTTATTATCCGCCTTTTGCTTTGGTATTTTAGGGATTGCCATAGGTCTTTGGATCAAAAATCCAGATGCGTTATCTTCAGTGATAAATTTTATAATTACACCAATGACTTTCTTCTGTGGTACATTTTTTCCGTTGTATAATTTGCCGGATTGGTTGCAGATTGTAGTGGGGATTTTGCCATTGACTTTAGCGAATAATTTATTGCGTACAGAAGTATTTAGTATGTATAGTTTGTTAGATATGATTTATTTAATAATTATCACATTAATCTTGTTGGTAATTAGTAGACATCAATTAAAAAATTATAATGAATAATCTAATTGATATAAAATAAAAAGTTTTAAATTTTAGTGTGTTTAAGATAAATTTAGATTATAATTTGAGTAAAGATATATTTTTTATAGAAAAGAAGGAGATAAAAAATGAAATCAATAGTAGTTTATTCTAGTTTAACGGGTAATACAAAAATGGTAGGAGAAGCTATTGCCGAAGTTTTAGCTCCGAATTGTGATATTTATAAAGTAGAAGATAATCCTGATATTACAGGTTATGATTTAGTTGTTGTAGGTTTTTGGGTGGACAAAGGAACAGCTGATGCAAAAGCTAGTAAATTTTTGAAATCCATTCGCAATAGTAAAGTGGCTGTATATGCTACGCTAGGAGCTGAACCAGATTCAGAACATGCAAAAACTAGTTTGCAAAATGGTATAGATATGTTAGATAGTTCTAATGAGGTTATGGGGAGATTTATCTGCCAAGGAAAGATTGATCCTAAATTATTAGAGGCGATGAAAAAAATGTTTGGCACGAAAGTCTCTAAAGAAAATTTTCATGCAGTAGATGAAAAGCGTTTAGAACGTCATCGCAAAGCTAGTACACACCCTGATGAGCAAGATTTGGCTAATGCAAAGAAAGTATTTAGTGAGATTAAAGCAAAAATGAGTGGTGAAATAAACTTATGAGCAAAATAAGAGAAATATTGGATAATCTATCAACTGAACAATATAAGATGATGATAGGGGAAAAATCTTGTCAGCCTTTGACGGAGACTTTTAGCAAAAAAAGAGTTGTTCATCCAGGGGCAAATGGACAGATGGTACCACCTGTAAAACAGCAAGAAATTTGGCTTGAATATATGCAAAGAAAAGGAGATAAAAGTAAAAAGAAAGCAGTATATATACACATTCCTTTTTGCAGTCAAATTTGTCTATACTGTGGTTTTTTCCAAAATTATTCTAATGAAGAACGCGAAACTATGTATGTAGATAGATTAATCAAGCAATTATTAATGGCAAAAGAATATAAATATGTACAAGATAGTGTTATCAATGCTGTATTTTTTGGTGGTGGAACACCATCTACATTATCACCATATAATGCAGATAGATTATTAAAAACTATGAATGAAGTATTGCCACTTGCTAATGATTGCGAAATAACTATGGAAGCTCGCGTGCATGATTTAGTTGATGAAAAATTGCAAGTATGGTTTAAACATGGTGTAAATCGCATATCTGTGGGTGTACAATCTTTTGATACAGCTATTCGTCAAAGTATGGGACGCAAAGATGATAAAGAAACTGTTATTGAAAATCTTAAACGAGCTGCAAGTTATAATCAAGCCGTATTAATCATAGATTTGATTTATGGTTTACCTGCTCAAAGTGTGGATAACTTTGTAAATGATTTAAAAATAGCAGATAGTTTGCCAATTAATGGTATGGATTTGTATCAATTAAATGTGTTTGAACAATCTGCATTAAAAAAAGCGATAGATAATGGTAAAATAGCACCTGCGGCAACGACAAAACAGCAGGCAAAATATTTAGAAGCAGCTATTTCATATTTAGATGAATTAGCTTATAAACGATTGAGTGTCTGTCATTGGGCAAAAACAAATCGTGAACGCAGTATGTATAATACTTTGGCAAAATCAGGAGCTGATGTGATACCATTTGGTTCAGGGGCTGGCGGTTTTGTAGGAGATATTTCTATGTTTTTAAATAGAGATTTACAGCGTTATATGAATGCTATTGATGAAGGAAAATGGCCATTGATGGTGTTAACCAAAGAAGCAGAAGGCAAAGTTTTATTTAAGGATATTCAAGCACAAACTGAAAATTGTATGGTAAATATACAAAAATTAGCTCAAGTATATAGTGAAGAACTTTTGCAATTAGAAGAAGTACTGGATATTTGGGTGGAATATGGCTTATTTGAAAAATGTGGTCATACTTATAAAATGACGATTGCTGGTCAATTTTGGCAAAATAATATCACACAGACAATAATAGAACTTACACAACAATTATTGATGGGCAAAAAATCTTTTGAAGTTCAGCCAATAGCAGCACAAGGTTAAATATATAAATAAAATAAGGCAGTTATGATTAATTTTGATAACTGCCATAATTTTTAAAGCATGAATGATAATGATTATTATTAATAAAACTTAATTTTATAATAAAGGAGACGAGCAATGCTAACAAAAAAACGTAAATCTACACTTTTAACTTTATCTATATTGATGGGATTGACAAGTTGTACGCAAGCTAGTGAAGTAATCCAAACACCAGATGTAGTGGTAACAGCTACGAAAACTCAACAAGAAGTGAAAGCTGTACCCAATGCTGTAGAAGTCATCACCAGTGAAGATATTGAACAATTAGGAGCAACAGATATTTATTCTGCTTTGAAATTGGCAACAAATGTTGATGTTTCTCAAATCGGTGCAGGTCATAGATTGATGGTTCGTGGGAAAAATGCAGGTGCTTTAGTATTATTAGATGGCAGAAGAATATCAAATGAATATTCATCAATGACTAGAGGAGCTTTTGATTTAGATAAAATAAATTTATCTAGTGTAGAACGCATTGAGATTGTTAGAGGTGCAGCCTCCGCTCAATATGGTGCAGATGCTGAAAGTGGAGTAATCAATATTATTACGAAAAAATCCAAAGAACAATCTGTAACTGTAGGAGCAAATACAGGAACTGATGTCATGAATAATTATTATCGTTTTGATTTAGGTCAGCAAGGTAAATTCAATGGGGTAGTGAATGCTAATTTTGCTAAATATCGTAAACGTGAATTTGTCGGTGGCACAGGGACAAATTATTTTGGACCTAGAACGAATTATGATTTTAGTGGAACGTATACATTTGATGATAATAATAATTTAGATTTTTATATAGGTTATTATGATGAAAAATCAAAGAAAATAACAGATTATTCTTCTATGGGAATGGGCAAAAGTTCTATAAATTATGATAAGACAAATCAAGATTATAGTATAGCTTATAATGGAAAAGGCGATAATAGTAATTATATGATTAGAGCTTATTATAATCGATATGATAAGGAAGAATATAAAGGCAGTAAAAATAATAGTTATAAGCAAAATACATTTGATACTTTAGGTATTGAAGCTAAAAATACAGTACAAGCAGGAGATGAGCATTTATTAACTTATGGTGTTGAATATAAAAATATAGGCGTAGAAGGCCCAATCTTAGCTTTAGGTGAAGGTAATAGTAAGGACAATTCTGCTTATGCTGGATATATTCAAGATGAATGGTTTATAAATGATAAAATTTTATTTATTCCAGCAGTGAGATATGACCATGATGAACAATTTGGCGGAAAAACGACACCAAAATTAGGTGCAACTTATTTTCTAAGTGATAATAGTCGTATAAAAGCGAATTGGGGTAAATCATGGAGAGCTCCAAATTTAGTGGAATTATATGCTGGGCAAGATCATGGTTTTACTACGATATATGGAAATCCAGATTTGAAACCAGAAGAAGCTACTACATGGGAACTCGGTTTTGAAGCTGAAAAAGATAATAATTGGTTGAAATTAAATTATTTTAATAGTAAATACGATAATTTAATAACATATGATAAGGTAAATGGAAAAAATACATTTATCAATGCTCAAGATGCCAAAACTGATGGCGTAGAATTTGAAGTAGGTCGCCAATTTGATGACAATTGGTCTATTAGAGCGACTAGTAATTGGCTCAATGCTAAAGATAGTGATGGGGAAAAAGTATCTGCGACAGCCGATAATATTTCCACTTTAGAATTGAATTATGATGATAATGATATTAATGGATATAGTGCTAAGCTTTGGAATTCTTGGGTAAGTAATTATCATTATGCTAATGAAAATTATGATTATAATACTTTAAATTTTGTAGTAAATAAAAAATTCGCCTTTGATGATGGTCGAAGTGGACGAGTTTATGCAGGTGTAGATAATATTGGAGATAAAAAAATAGGAGATATTTATTTAGAAGGTAGAATTTGGCGTGTAGGAGCAGAGATTACTTTTTAAATAAAAAATATTCATAGCTAAAGAAAAGCAAATAATACGTTTAATCTGTTTATATTAATGATAATGATTATTGTTAATATAAACAATTACATACAAAGGAGTTAATATAATGAGATTATCTACAAAAAAACAACAAACTTTATTGACTTTATCAGTGTTATTAGGTTTATCAAGTCCAGTATATGCACAAGATATACAAAATAATAACGTGATAGTTACACCAGATGTAGTAGTTACAGCGACACGAACTCAAGAGGAAGTAAAAGCTGTACCGCAAACTGTAGAAGTAATTACTAAAGAAGATATTGAACAATTAGGAGCAACAGATGTTTATTCTGCACTTCGTTTGGCAGCTAATGTAGATGTAACTTCAGCAGGTATGGCAGGTCATAATGTGATGATTCGTGGAATGAGCACAAATCATACTTTAATTTTAATAGACGGTAAAAGATTTGCTGGAGAAGATACAAGTGCCACACAAAACGTTTATGCCTTAGGTCGCTTGAGTCTGTCAAATATTGAACGTATTGAAATTGTACGTGGTAGTGCTTCAGCACAATATGGTTCAGATGCTTTAGGTGGAGTAATTAATATCATCACTAAAAAATCAAAAGAGCCATCAGTTATGGTAGGTCTTTCTACAGGATCAGAAGCTATAAATAATTATTATCATATAGATTTTGGTAAACAGGGAAATTTCAGTTCTACTTTTGATATGCGTTTTAGTGATATACGCAAAAATATGCAAGCTGGAGATGAAGGCAGTAATTATTATGGCCCTATTCAAGATTTTAATTTTGCTGGAACATGGGATTTAGGCAATGATAAAGAAATTGATTTGACGCTTGGCTATTATAATGAACATACAAAGGCAGATTATGCTGATAAATATACATCAACAGGCGTTTTTCAAACTAGTAAGGATAAAAAAGAATGGTATGATTATAGAAGATATGATTATAGTTTAGGTTATAGTGGCAAAACCGATAATAGTGATTATATGATTAGGACTTTTTATAGTAGATTGGATAAAGAGAATAATTTATATAATTATCGCAATAATTTCCCAGGACCAATGGAAAATATTTTGGGTTCAATGTATCCAAAATATGATTGGGATAAATCCACTTATACGCTTTGGGGCATAGAAGGTAAGAATACTGTGCAATTAAGTGATAATCATCTTTTGACATTTGGTGGCGAATATCGTCAAAATAAAGTCGAAGGTACTCGTTTGAGTGATGGAGGTGATAATGTACATCAAGTAAGTCAATCAGGAAATGGAATAATGAGTAATAAATATTATTCAGATAAAGAAATAAATACTTGGGCAGGATATATCCAAGATGAATGGCAAGTGAATGATAAATTATTAGTAATTCCATCTGTGCGTTATGACCATGATAGTTCTTTTGGTGGGGAAGTTACACCAAAAATAGGTGCGACATATTTTATTAGTGATAATAGTCGCATTAAGGCTAATTGGGGTAAAGGCTTTAAAGCTCCAACTATTAGTGAATTGTATATGGCAATGCATCGTGCAATGGGTGGGCAAACTGTCAATGTTTATGGCAATCCAGATTTAAAACCAGAAAAATCTACTTCATGGGATATTAGTTTTGAAGCTGAAAAAGATAATAATTTTGGTAAATTAACATATTTCAATAATGATGTTAAAAATTTAATCACTACAAAACAAATAGGTAGTAGTTATTATGATCAGAGATATATAAATGTAGATGAAGCTGAAATTGATGGCGTAGAAATGGAAATTGGTCGCAATTTAGATGATAAATGGACAATAAAAGCAACAAGTAATTGGCTTGATGCAACAGATAAAGTGAGTGGTGATCGTTTAGATAATAGAGCAAGAAATATGACTACATTGCAATTATTATATGATGACCATGATGATTGGGGATATAGTGCGATTTTATGGCAACAATGGGCTAATAAATATCATTATGATGATAATGATTATAATTTCACTACAACTAATTTTGTACTCAATAAAAAATTTGGTGAAGGAAATAGAGTTTATGCAGGTATAGATAATATTTTTGACAAAAAGATTAGTGATATTGGTTTAGATGGTATGATTTGGCGTTTGGGTGCAGAATGGACTTTCTAAGATAATAAGATAAATTAAATAAAGTAGCGGAGTAAAATCTTGCTACTTTGTTTTAATTAATAAATAAATTTTTACTAAAAGGAGATGGTGTTTTGAAAAAGTTTTGGCAAATAATTGCTTGTAGTGGACTAGTATTGACTAGTTGTTTGGGAGGTATGGCTCAAGCACAAGATGAAAAATCTGACGTAGAGTATTATTATCAAGGAGAAAAAATTGATTTAGATAAAGCGGTGAGCATTTCTCAAAATTATGATGTAGTATTTTTTAATGAATATCATGACCAAAAATCTATTCATGAAGCAGAATTATCATTTTTCCAAGAGATGTATAAACAAAATAAAGATATGATATTATCTATGGAAATGTTTGAGAGAGATGTTCAGTCAGTAATGGATAAATATTTGAATGATGAAATAACAGAAACAGAATTTATAAATAATTCTCGTCCATGGGAAAATTATCAAACAGATTATAAACCATTGGTAGAATTTGCTAAAGAAAAAGATATGTATGTTTTAGCATCAAATATTCCACGAAGAATAGCTAATCAATATACAAAAGTAGGCGATTTAGCTTTAATTGAAGATAAAGATAAAATTTATTTGCCGAAAAAACATTTAGTAGAATATGAAAGATATTATGATAAATTCAAAAATTATATGTCTATGGGTGATGGTCAAAGTCATATGATGATGACACCAGAAAGGATAGAAGCTTTCTATAAAGCTCAATGCTTAAAAGATGATACCATGGCGGAAAGTATTGTTGAATTTTTAAAAGAACATAAAGATACGAAACTTCTCCATGTACAAGGAAGTTTTCATGGTGATGAACATTTAGGCGTGGTAGAAAAAGTAAATAAACTAAATCCTAGCTTAAAGACTGTAGTTATAACACCTATAGAGGCTAAAGACTATGAAAAAGTGAAGAATAATTATGGTAAAGATACTATAATTATGACTTTTGTGAGAAAATAATATTCGTATATTTATTTATAAAAGTGCCTGTTTTATGCAGGTACTTTTTTATTGTTGCCATTTTGTTGCCGTTTTTATTTGATTTTTAGGATGTAGTTTATCATAAATATTTATTTGCACAATAACAAGCTTTGTATTGCAAAATCTATGTAATATATTATATTAAGTATAGACGAAATCAAACTCATGATGACGCACAAAAGCCTTAGGAAGGGTCAGTTCCTAAGGCTTTTTTCATTGTTATACTATTGCTAGAGAGTGAATTCAAATACAACATTTGTTAAAGTTAAATTGAACATTTTAATTGGAGTACTTTTTCCACTCCAGCATTCAAATACAACATTTGTTAAAGTTAAATAATTAGAAATCATTGTGAAAGTTTTAAAACAGATTGATTCAAATACAACATTTGTTAAAGTTAAATTTATCACTCCTCAAAACGGAATTTCTATTTCTTTTAAATTCAAATACAACATTTGTTAAAGTTAAATAAGTAAAAGCTTTTCACTTTGCATGGGATAATCCACGATTCAAATACAACATTTGTTAAAGTTAAATGCAATCTCCCAGTATTATATGGCCAAGTATAAACAATTCAAATACAACATTTGTTAAAGTTAAATTCAATATCTTCTAACGTTAAAGAAATATCATCTACTATTCAAATACAACATTTGTTAAAGTTAAATCGTAGAGGTGAAGCAATAGATTATTTGATAAAAAAGTAATTCAAATACAACATTTGTTAAAGTTAAATCCACCACCACCACGATTTTGAGTAGCCGATATTATAATTCAAATACAACATTTGTTAAAGTTAAATTTAAATAAAGTTAAAAACTTTGATAATCCTACTTAATTCAAATACAACATTTGTTAAAGTTAAATAAAGAAGCTCTAAATGAAACTAAAAAATATAGGGAATTCAAATACAACATTTGTTAAAGTTAAATTCTGTGGCTATAACACTAAATAAGAACATGGAGGATATTCAAATACAACATTTGTTAAAGTTAAATGTTAATGCCAAACTAAGCAAATGGTACGATGCTAAATTCAAATACAACATTTGTTAAAGTTAAATATAAAGCAGATGCATATCAAGAGAGAATGAAATCGTATTCAAATACAACATTTGTTAAAGTTAAATATGTGCTAGTTGTAAAAAAGGATATTGTCCAGAAGGATTCAAATACAACATTTGTTAAAGTTAAATACTATTAACACCCATATCCATACTTGGACCATCTGAAATTCAAATACAACATTTGTTAAAGTTAAATTTATGCTCATGCTTCATCTATTGATGAGGCAAGACATTCAAATACAACATTTGTTAAAGTTAAATTTACAATACTGTTAATATCTTTTATAACCATTTCAATTCAAATACAACATTTGTTAAAGTTAAATCAACCGATACAAAAAGGCAAGAAAAATTTTTTACAAATTCAAATACAACATTTGTTAAAGTTAAATAAAAGACAATTTTAATCAAAAACGGCACCAAAACACAATTCAAATACAACATTTGTTAAAGTTAAATCTACTGCATTTAATAATGTGATGTCTAAGATAAATATATTCAAATACAACATTTGTTAAAGTTAAATTTTGTATATTCTTCTGACTGTGTCCAGAAATGTATATTCAAATACAACATTTGTTAAAGTTAAATTTTCTATATCTACAGCAGAAATATACTCTTTTCTATATTCAAATACAACATTTGTTAAAGTTAAATAATCCAGGAACAGGAGTTACACCTGAAGATATTAGATTCAAATACAACATTTGTTAAAGTTAAATATCCTTTGTTGTTAGATGTTTAAGTAGTACACGAGAATTCAAATACAACATTTGTTAAAGTTAAATGATACAGTAAGTGGTGCAGGTCTTGCTGGAGAAATATTCAAATACAACATTTGTTAAAGTTAAATGCAATCTCCCAGTATTATATGGCCA
>OGRS01001010.1_pt1 | contig 20358 bp, 24 predicted proteins | sample 1553561 | NCBI WGS metagenome assembly OGRS01 (sample SAMEA2580103, study PRJEB22360) | human gut metagenome | biome: human gut; feature: human-associated habitat; material: faeces | place: Denmark | collected 2008/2010
TCCTATTTTCATTATAGGCTGAGATAAGCTTTCATGATTCGTTGACAACTGAATACACGGCAGAACAGGTACATAACCTGCGCATGAGCGAGTGCAGGACGCCGCGAAGATGGAGCAGCCAGGAGGTGATGGACAAGCTGTTTCGGAGCGATCAACGTCCCTGTGACCCGGATGGTGGCACATCCGGCGCGATGAGGGCGCGGGGGCTTAAAGATACTTCCTCACGGCCCGCCAAAGACTTGGGGGGAACCCTGCGGCACACGATACGAACGATGCTGCGGAGTTATGACAGCCGCGCCAGCGGAGACCTGTTGTGTTCCCATCGTCAGGGGGCGTGGCAAATATGACGAGTAATCCGAACAGAATAACAGTAGCCGCACCAGGTTTTTATCCGAAGATTTCTTTCAGACTGGTGCGGCTATTTAAGTATTAAGATAGCCATGAGCAAAACTCCACACATTCAGTATTTATGCGGGTTTGCGAGGCATGGCAACCTCATTAATCACTTCAAATTTATAGCAACAATCAGCTCCAAATGATATAATTAAGTTGTCAAAATCAATTCACCGAAAGGAGCTGATTGTTATCTATCGTCAAGAAATTTTGAAAGACATTCGTCTTTTCACTTCACAACCAGTTGCAAAGTTTTATGATTCTCTTTTTTTGAATCTTGATTTATCCTTTGTTCCGGAATTCCCCAAGACAGGAAGGAAAGGCTTTTCAAATCACGCTATGATTTGTTCCTTTATTGTCATGAAATGCGAAGGCTTCTCCATGATTTCCGATCTTGTCGATTATCTTCACAATAATCTTCTGATTGCGTATTTTTGTGGCTTTGATATTTCTCGTCCACTTCCTTCTTATTGGACTTTTGATCGCTTCCTGAAAAATTTCGATAACAAAGTTCTCTCTGAAATCATGAAAACTCAGGTGTTATTCCTTTCTAAAGAAGGTATTGTAGACACTTCTTTTATTGGCTTAGATTCAACCCCTGTCTCTGCAAATACTTCACAGAATAATCCGAAATCTTTTCTCTCAAATAAGTTTAAACCCAGAAATCAACCAAGGGCGGATTCGGATTGTAAACTCGGCGTCCACACTGCATCCAATCAAACGAACGAGAAAAAATATGAATTCTATTGGGGCTATAAAAATCATGTCCTTGTAGACTGTATTTCAGGTCTTCCTATTTATGAAATGACCACAACCGCGGAAGTTCATGATGCTACCGTCGCTTTAGATATCCTTGCTGCTACCCATTCCTTTCAACCAATAACGGACTGCACATTCCTTGCCGACAAAGGTTACGATGTCAAAAATATCTACAATCAGGTTAAGGATCTTTACAATGGAGAATGTATCATTCCATTAAACAAACGTAATTCCAAAAATCCGAAACTTCTTCCTCAAGGGAATCCCATTTGCGAAGCAGGGCTTGCCATGTGGAAGGATGGTAAGTTTTCCGATTGTGGTCGTACCCGTCAAAAGTTTTGTTGTCCTCTAAAATCAAGTAAAGATACCGTTTGCCCATGCCACCACAAAAATTTCTATAATGGTAAAAAGCATCGTGGCTGTACGAAATATCTCACCATTCCTGATGATTTAAGACTTTCCATTGATAGGGACAGCAAATATTTTGAAAGTAATTATTCACTCCGCACAGAATGTGAACGCTATAATTCGCGTTTTAAAAATACTGGTCAGGAGCGGATGTGGGTGAGAAATAAAGCGTCTGTTACAAACTTAAACACACTTGCCCATATCAGTTTACTGGCAGTTGCCGTTGCCGCAATCACTAGCCATTCCGGTCAGTCTTATCGCAAACTAAAAACAATAAAACGAATTGCTTGATTAAAAATTTCTCATAGTCTTATGATTTCGTAAGTTTTGGACTTACGTTAGCTTTGCTATGCCATAAAATCGTAACCTCAAACTTTATGGAAACTAACTGCCACGTCCTACTTTTGAATTAATGTGTTTTGCTCATCTCTATATTAAGATATTAAGGAGGCGAGAGTGATGTTTGAAAAATTCCATCGAGGTGACATATATTCGGCTGATTTAAGCCCTGGTATCGGCTCTGAACAAAGTGGCTCTCGTCCTGTACTCATTCTTCAAAACAATGTGGGAAATTGTTTCAGTCCTACGATTATTATTGCAGCAATCACCAGTGTAAGCAAAAAGAGCAGAAAGTTCCCCACGCATTACCACTTAAATGACAGATGCGGTTTGGTGAAACCATCTGTTGTTATGCTGGAACAGATCAGAACAATCGACAAGTCGAGGTTAAAAAACTATATTGGTCATCTAAACAAGGATGACATGGAAAACATAAACAAGACGCTCTTGTGCAGTCTGGGGATTACATAAAAGTGCCGAAAGGCCGTATCATTTTCAGGCTGTGCAAGTAGAGTTATAATTTCGTTAGGAATTGCGGAGGTGATTCTGAATGGAGAATATCCAGAATAAAAGCGCATTGATTCCTTCAGATGAAATCCGGTCAGAAGAACTTCTGGCGGAACAAAAATTTGAAGCGTTTATCACTTCGCTGGCACATATCATCGAGAAATATGGTATGAGAGTGCTGGGCGAGGTTGACGGAGCTGCGTGAGAATCGCAGCTTTACATAGGATATTTTCCAAAAGTAAATTTTGGAGGTATGAATTATGAACCGATATGGAAAACGCTGTGTTTTGTATCCGAGGGTCAGCACAGAGATGCAAGTGGACGGATACAGCCTGGAAGGTCAAAAAAATATGCTGACACGATTTGCGGATCGTGAGGAAATGATCGTTGTTGATACTTATGAAGATGCCGGTAAATCCGGTAAATCCATTGAGGGACGGCCTGCCTTTCAAAAAATGCTCAGAGATATTGAGGATGGCTTGGACATTGACTATATTTTAGTGTATAAGCTGTCACGGTTTGGCCGTAATGCAGCGGATATACTTAACTCTTTGGAGTTGGTTCAATCTTATGGTGTAAATCTGATTTGCATAGAAGAAGGGATTGATTCCTCTCAGACAAGCGGAAAACTTTTGATTTCTGTACTATCTGCTGTGGCTGAGATTGAGCGTGAGAATATTATCGAGCAGACGATGAACGGGCGGCGCGAAAAGGCACGGCAAGGTGGATGGAATGGTGGCTTTGCTCCATACGGATATACACTGGAAGATAACAAGCTGATGATTGAAGAAACAGAGGCTGTGGCAATACGGAAGATTTTTGAATTATATACTTCATCGGAAATCGGTTTGGGTGGTATTGCGAATCAGTTGAACTTACAAGGTATACGGAAAATTCCGAGGCAGAATGGCACATTAGAGGATTGGACAGGACATTTTATTAAACTGATATTGGATAACCCGGTTTATTGCGGTAAAATTGCCTATGGACGGAGAACGAAGGAAAAAGTCAAAGGCACAAAAAACGATTACCAGATGAAAAGAAATGACGATTACATTCTGACAGAGGGACAGCATAAAGGAATCGTTAGTGAGGAGGTATGGGAAAAGGCTCATGCCAAGCGCCTTAGAACCGGAGTAAAGCAACCGTCAAAAATTGGGCGGGATCGAGTTCATTTGTTATCCGGTCTGCTGAAATGCCCGGTTTGTGGAAGTCCCATGTATACGAATAAACACGCATGGACAAATAAAGATGGCACTTACAAAGAAATTTACTATTATGTATGTAGTCGGAATAGGATGGTCCGGGGTAAGCATTGTGAATATAAGGCAATGCTGAAAAAGACCGATATTGAACCGATGGTCATTGAGGCAATTCGTGAGATCGTAAGAAATGAGGAATATGCCCAAGCCATTAAAAAACGGATTGGCGTTCAGATTGACACGAAAGCAGTGGATAAAGAACTGGAGGGCTATCAGGCAAAGCTGAAGGAAGTTGATCTGAATAAGACAAGATTGGAACGGGAAATTGACAGTCTCCCTGCTGATGCAAAATACCGGGAACGAAAGCTCCATGATATGACCTTGCGGTTAGATTCCCTATATGATGTCATTGTTGAGCTGGAGGAAAAAATCGAAGATGCCAGACTTCGGCGAGATGCAATTAAGCAGCAGGCAATTACTCTTGAGAATATTTACAAAATCATGGTGAATTTCGACTGCGTTTATAATATAATAAATGACGAAGAAAAGAGAAATGTGGTCACAGCCTTGATTAAGGAAATTGAAATTTACAGGAATGACGAGTCTGAATATCCGCTAAAGCGGATTGGTCTGAATTTTCCGGTGTTCAAGGATGGCGGGGAAGTTACGGAGCTTTTGTGGGACAAAGGGAATACCGTTGAGACGGTTGTCTTGCTTTCCAAGGGCGAGGTCGACTCGAAAAAGATTCGGGTTGAGTTCTCTTTGGAAGATATGGATATGTCCGAATTTCAGGATGGGGCAACCTACACCCAGATCAAAGACTATGTGCTGGAGCATAGCGGGTTAAAGGTATCCAATCTTTATATCTCACAGATTAAGAGGAAATGTGGGATTGAAGTTGGCAAGAATTACAATTTGCCGAAGTCCGAGGATTCCAGACAGCCACAGTGCCCACCGGAAAAAGAGAAAGCGATCCGAGAAGCATTCAAATATTTTGGGATGATCTAACATCCTGCAAAATGGAGGTTTCTTATGGATAGATTGATTTCTTGTGAGTTTAACATGGATACCGCTTGTGTGGAATTGAAATTTTTTGATGGCAGCAAGATTGCCATTGATACGATTGCGGTGGAAAACGAGGTTGCCGACAATATGTATCAGCGGTCAGAACTGGATTATCTGATCTACAATGACCCGATTGGATATGCAGACCTTGTTTTGAACGGAAACCCCGAAATTTATCTAAAAACTGTAACTGAATGTAAACCCTTAGATTAAAACTCAGCCCTCTGCCTTTTCCTTGGCAGAGGGCCGTTTTTTGCTTAACAGTTATTGAGCATCCCTTAATTGCTCTACAACGCTGCATTTCGCTGCGTTGTCATACATCATGCAAGGAATCAGCCACCCCAGCAGAAGAAATACCGGAATTGTCAGCAGGACAGGCAGAATGGTGAATCGATACTCAAAGAACCAGAACATACTGCCCAGCATTTTTCCTGCAAGAGGTCCCACCGCCAGCGACAGAATAAAGGCCGCCGCTACGGAGGACATTGCGTAAAATAATCCCTCGTAGATCAGCATGGTTTTGAGCTGCCGGTTCGTCATTCCTACAGCCTGAAGCACAGCAAATTCACGGCGGCGGGAAAGAATACCGGTCATCATGGCGTTGAAGAAATTTAAGAGTCCCACCAGCCCGATGATAGCACAGAGAATACCACCTATCAGAAGGAACATCTGCCGGAACTGAGCAAATTCAGAGCGAGCCGTGGCCTTGCTTTCATACATCAAGGGCGAAAACTCACCGGCAGTGAGCTTCGATAGATATTGCTCTGCTTCGGCCTCGTCAACTTCGTCCGCTGTGTCGAACAGGTAGAGCATCGGAATGGCTGCACCACCGCTGTCCCTCTGTGCGGTGTCCACAGACAAAACTACGTCATATCCAATACCACTATAACGATAACTCATGGAATTCGGAAGTTCTACCAAGGCGCAGACCGTGTACTCTACATCTCTGGCTCCATACAATTTTGCCTGAAAGTACTCCTCCGGTGTATCTTCGGTGAGTTCCCCGGTGCGGCTGTCGATATATTTCACATCGTCCGCATAGGTAACGGTGATCGTGTCTCCCACCTTGGGGTAGTATTCAAGATTGGGCAGATTACCGTAGTCATCTAAGGAAACCGCAATGGCAATGGCGTTATTGTCCGGCTCCAACATGGGAGAAATATCTCCGTCGAATACTTGCAGCTTGTCAAACAGACTGTTATCCAGAGCCTCGATTCTGGTATCTCCCATCACCATATTGCCCCGGTGCTCCAGACGGCTCATATGGCTGTCCAACTGCTCGGCGCTTTCGTACTTTGCATAGTCCTGCCGCAGAGCATTCTCCGTCATCCACAGGTAGGCGGGTTTTCGCACAGCATATCCCGTGCCGGAAAGACTGGCCTTTGTGTTTGCTGCGATCTCTTCGATTTGTTCTGGCGTGATGAATTCATCTGCCGGGTTGTAACGGAAATAGTCGGGCGTGCTGACGATAAAATCGGCGCAGGTCATGGCGGATACATACTTCTCCATGCTGAAGCCGCCCACAAAGGCACACAGCGCATTGAACAGTGTCACCGACAGTGCCAGAGACACCACCACCAGCACCGTCTTTTTCTTGTTTCGTCCCAGATTGGCAAAGGCCATCTGATGGAGCTTTGCTCCCCGGATGCTGCGCCGTTTTTTCTTGGTCTGCATCACATCCGTATATTTGGTAGCCTCCACCGGAGAGACCTTGGCTGCCATTTTTCCGGGCTTAGAACAGGACAAAAGCACCGTCAACAAGGCAAACAGCATGGACCCAAGGAAGATCACAGGCGAAGTGCTGATGGTGGTGATGCCTGTATCCAACTGGATGGAGTGCAAGACAACAGGCACCAAAACAGCGCCGATGCCGTAGCCCAGCAGCAGCCCCGCCGGAATGCCGATCAGACAAAGCAGAAGTGCCTGCTGGCGAATGATGCGTTTGAGCTGCCGGGGCGTTGTGCCAATGGTTTTCAGAAGTCCGTAAAACCGGATATCCCCTGCAACAGAGATCTGAAAAATGTTATAGATGATAAGATACCCAGTGAAAATCACCAGCAGCAAAAAAGCTGCTATGGCGATCACAAGTTCCGGATCAAGCTTCGACTCCAGCTGGGATGAGGTATATCCCCAGTTGACGCCGATCCGGACGCTGTTGGGATCGGTATAGCTGTCCCATGTGTAGCCAAGATCGGTATCCACCTGCTCCATCTGCCCTTGAATGTTTGTGCCGGAGGCCAGCATGACATTCAAATCGGTGCGGAAAGGCTGTAAACCTGTTTTTACTGCCTGCGCTTCGATGTCATCTGCGTAATCACGGCTGATGTTGATGTAATGAACAGGCATTAGTTCATCATAGTCCCAATAGCCTACCAGCGTAAAGGTATCTGTTACAGTAAAGGCGGTTTGATCCTTGTCCGTAATGGAATAGGAAACCGTGACCTCGGCGCCCAGCTCCGGCGTTACGCCAAGCAGCTGCAACGCTGCCGTATCCATGGCTACCTCTTTGCCGCTTTCGGGCATCCGTCCGGTAGTAGGGGTTGCATAGCTCCATTTAGTGCAGTTGGCATCCATGTAGCTGATCTCTGCCGGTACTTTGGCAAAGACCCCCTCCGCAGTGATACCGATTACCTTCCGTATCCCCGCAGCCTTCACCTTTGGGTGGGCAGCGATGCGTTCCGCCTGCTCGGGGGAAACATCCTTAAAGGTGCCGTGTGCATAGCCGCCTACCTGCCGAAACTGGTAGGTTTCATAGCTGGCGTTCAGTGACAAGACAATGGTGAACATGGACGTAAATAGCAGCGTTGTCAGCGCAATGGCAAAAATAGCGATCAGATTGCGGCGACGGTTCGCATAAAGAGATTTTAAGCTGAGCTTTCGAATACATTTTCTGTTTTTGACATTCATCGTAGCCACCTCCCGTTAGTTCTGGGAGACGATCCGACCATCTTCGATACGGATAATGCGGTCTGCCATCTGCGCAATTTCTTCGTTGTGAGTGATCATTACGATTGTCTGGGCGAACTTTTGACTGGTGACTTTCAAAAGGCTCAATACATCCTGGCTGGTTTTGGAATCCAGATTGCCGGTGGGTTCATCTGCCAGAATGATAGCGGGTGCTGCCGCCAGCGCACGGGCAATGGCTACCCGCTGCTGTTGACCGCCTGAGAGCTGATTGGGCAGCGCATCCAGACGATCATCCAGCCCAAGTGTCTGTACAATCTGCTGTACGAAATCCTTATTGACCTTGCCACCGTCCAGCTCAATGGGTAGAACAATATTTTCATACACATTCAGCACCGGAACAAGATTATATGCTTGGAACACAAAGCCGATTTTCCTGCGACGGAAGATGGTCAGCGCTTCCTCCTTCAGGGAGAAAATATCCTGTCCGTCCACCATGACCGTGCCACTTGTAGGGCGATCCAGCCCGCCCAGCATGTGCAGCAGCGTGGATTTGCCGGAGCCGGATGTGCCGACAATTGCAACAAATTCGCCCTTCTTTACACTTAAATCAACTCCATCCAACGCATGAACTGCGTTATTGCCGGAGCCATAAATCTTTTTCAGGTTTTTTGCCTGTAAAACTTCCATAAATGAGTACCTCCATGAAAAAATCTGTATGTATGAAAGGAAATGATCCTTTGATACATACAGATTATCGCATAGGAATCTTTCCACATTCTTTCCGGCGGAAAATGAAATCTAACAGTTTTGATAGAATTGTTGTTATTTCGGCAGAAATATGGAAAACGTACTTCCTTTTCCCGGAACGGAAGCAACCTTGATATAACCGCCCTCGCCGGATATGATCTGTCGGGCAAGGTATAAGCCGATGCCCACACCTTCTTGTTTCTGCACACTATTTGAGCGGTAAAAGCGAGCAAATATCTTCGCTTGCTCACTTTCCGGGATGCCTGAACCGGTATCCGATATATCGATCCTTGCAAACATTTCATAGCTTACGGCAGAAATAGTAATGGTGCCATGCTCTGTATATTTGATGGCGTTGTCTACGATATTAGCCAGCGCTTCCGCTGTCCATTTGAAGTCGAATACAGCAAAAGCATCGGTATCTTGCAGTCGCAAAGACAATCCTTTTTCAGAAGCCTTGGCAGTATATTGTTCTACTACGCTTTCAAGCAGCGGCTGCAGCGCTGCTTGCTGAGGGGAGAGTGAAATGATCCCGTTTTCCAGTCTGGAAAGCTTTACGAGAGAATTGATCAGAAATCGCAGCTTTTCCGATTGTTTGTACAGCGCCTCCACATTTGCCTTCGCCGATGCAGGCAGAGTTTCCTCCTTCAGAAGCTCGCTGTATAACAGCAGGTTTGCAATCGGCGTTTTCGTCTGGTGGGAAATGTCTGCAATCAAGGTTTTGATTTTGTCTTTTTCCTGCGCTATATTTTGAGAAGATGCTTCTGCTGCGGAAAGATAGTGCGCAAACTTCGTTTCCAATGCAGACAGCTGGCTTTCATCAAAATTGTTTTCAGAAAAGGAGCCGGTCATGGCAGCGTCTAGCATCCTTTCGATTTCTTCCATCGTTTTTCTGGCCTTTCTCCGCTCCCATAACACAACAGCTGCCGCCGCCAGAAAACACAGCAGTATGATCACAATGCCGGTTTTATTCATCTTTTGTCACCCAGCTATAACCGATTCCATAGACGGTTTTAATATATTTCTGTGCACCAAGCTTATCCCTCAGACGCTTGATCGTAACAGACAAAGCATTTTCATCCACATATTCTGCGCCATCTGTCCAGATCCGGTCTACAAGGTCTCCACGGGTCATGGTTCGGCCTCGGTTTTCAACAAGCAGACGCAGTAATTTTTGTTCGGTTTTGCTCAATTCCACTTTTGAATCTGCCACATAAAAGGTCATAGCCTCAAAGTCAAAGTGAAATAGATCCATATGGAACGGCGCATTTTTATGGTTTGACGCTTGCTTTCGCAGTTGGGTATTCACCCTTGCCCGCAAAACCGAAAGAGAAAAGGGCTTGGTAATATAATCATCAGCGCCTCTCTCCAGTCCGTCTACGATATCCAGATCGGTGTCATTGGCAGTCAGCAGAATAACAGGAATCCCGGGCGTGTTTTCCTTGATCTCCCGGAGCAGCTCAAGCCCACTGCCATCCGGCAGATTGATATCCAGCAGAACCAGGGATACACTCCCGCAAAGCAATTGTTCTCTTGCCGCTTTTAGATCATGGCAGGATATAATCTGACGGTCATCTGCTTTCAGCGCTTTGCATAAGCCTTGATTCAAACCGATATCATCTTCAACAATCAGTAATTGCTCCATGTATCTCACTCCCTCGTTATTCAAAGGCCACCATTATTTCCTTGGGTAATTTTTCGTTCTCACAGTTCAGAAGATAGGCGATTGCTCTGCTTGCAAATTTGTTCGTTTTCACTGTATCCCAATCGGCAAGCAAAATGACCTCTGCCTTGCCGTTCTCAAAATCTAATGATATTTCGCCCCATTCGCCGTCGCAGTCTGCCTGATATTCGTAGATTGCGGCGGCGATTTTCTTTTTTCGCTTGGTCTTGGATTTCTGTTTTAGCCGGACTGCATGGATTGCGCCCTCGGCAACCAAAAATTCCGTCAACTTGTCCACTGCTTTTCGGTAGGCTCGTTCTGCACCGCTGGCTGTACTGCCCTCAAACATAACCGCCAGTTCTTCAAAGGTGGGGCGGTCTTTCCATGAGCTGACACGCCCACAGGTCATGCAAATTGCTAATCGTTTTTCGAGCAAGGTCTGTTCCCGGTAATTCAGTTTCTCAAATGCCCGCTGCACCTTTTCTGCCTGTATGCCGTTCCAGAGGATATCGGTATAGTTCCAGCTATCGTCAAGGGCTACATCCTCGCCTGTTTCTTCGCCGTCCTCGTCTGTGACATAGAAAGGCTGCTGATTGCGGATACCTCGCACAACTTTCAGATAGTTTTCGGCAAGAGCAAGATCACAGTTGTATTTCTTGGAAAACTCGTTGACCGCATCCTTGGTATTGTGGTACAGCCAAGCCATTGACCGCACCATTTTGTAATTAGTCAGAGAGGATACCGACCATTTTTCTTCGCCCATGCGAAAACGGAGCATAGCATCCCGGATGAACGGATAGATGTATGTAGCATACTCTGCGCCCTTGGTAAGGTCATAGTCCATCAGTTTTTGGAGCATTTGTTCCCGGCAGGAGAGCTTTATATCTATAAATCGGTCTGTGTCGTACAAATCGCCGCCATCCACACCGAGAAAGTCTTTGATGCGCTTGTTAAGCTGCGGCTCGTAGTGGTGTAGGAAGAATGAGAAATGTATCAAATTCTTTTCCTGCAAGGCAGACAGGATATATTCGTTCAGACTGCCTACCTTTGGCGGCTCAGGTTCCAGTTGGAAGATGCGCTCTGCCACATAGGGAATGATACCATCACCGTGCGGATTGACTTGGTGTTTCGGTATGTATCCGGTCATATTCCATGTAAAATCACTCAGCATAGCGCACCTCCCTTCTCATTTCTATAAGAATCCCTTAAGACATTCTTTCATAAAAAGCATGAAGTATTTCTGCCAATTCCTGCGGTGATTCAATATTAACTTCATGTCCGGCACCAATAATCGTTTTTAATTCCACGTTCTTAAGCAATTCTGCCAATTCAATAGAAGCATTTTTATTCGCAGTATCTTTCTCGCCATATAACAATAGTGTAGGGCATGATATTTTGTGCAGAGAGTTGTTAAAGTCCAACTCCATCATGGTTTCGCATAGAAGTAAGAAATCAGCTTTTCTAAATCCCATTTGTTGAAACATGGATTTAGGCATAAATCTAAAGAGAAGATTTTGAAATTTCAGAAGCTTCTTGGGCATTTTATATTGTGTGGCGATAAGCACCAAGGAGCGAACTTTTTTCGGATATTGTATAGCATAGTTCAGAGCTAATACGCCCCCAAGCGATAAACCGCACAAATCAATAGGCTCATCATATTGATTGCAGTAATCTGAAAATGCAGCATATAGATTATCATAGGTCACTTCTTTGCTATGAACTAAATCAGGAAGATTCGGACACAAGCTGTAATCAGTAGTTTGCAAAATATCTATTGTTTTTGTCCAACTGTCAGATGTTTGTCCTAATCCATGCACATATATTTGTTTCATATTGTTCCCCCACTAAATATGTATCTTAGCTTCTGCAAGCAAAGCAGCCTGTTCCATTTCTTTTTCATAAGCTCCTTTGGCATAAGCAACATCACTTTTTGCCCGGAGTTCTTTATCTTTTGCCAGTTTCTTCATGACCTCCGCAAGGTCAGCGTCCAGAGTACCACGCTTTACATAGCGATTTATGGTGTTCAGCCTCTTTTCATATATCTGGATAATCGGATGATCGTCTGCAAGCTCTCGCTGTTCTCTGCCTTTTAGATTGCCGATCTGCCGGCAAGTGCGGTGCAGCTTGTCCCCCGGTGCATAGCCGCCGCAGTATTTGGTGTGCCTTGCGTTGGTGGTGAGGAACCACTTGCCGCAGATTTTGCATTTTTTCGGGGCATGACCAACACATAAGCCCTCAAAAAGATCAGACCGGAACATCCCTACAAAGGATACATAGTGCATCCGCTTGACCAGCTTCGCAACTTTTTCGCCGGGACGGATGACCGATATATACTGAACGGAATTGTTCAGGGTAGACATCCAGGCATTGCCCTCTGTGATAGAAAACTCCGGTGGGAAATAGGTGCCGAACATTTTCGCAAAGCCCTCTGCGGTGCGGTCTGCTTCGTTTCCGTCCGATTGTTCTGCAAAATCAAGCATCGCCTTTTGGTATTCCTCAAGGGAGTAAGCCAGATGCCCGCATACAGCGGTATAGCGCTGGAGCATCACCGCATCAGCATATTTCGGAACTTCTTCGAACGGTAAAGAATTGGTTACGGCTTTTATGGCGAACTCCACATATTTCAGAGCATTGTCCGCAGTAAAGACCCTTTCTATTCGTTCCCGGTGCTTTGGTATATCCATATAGGAGAACGGCGGCGTTTTGCTGAGAATCTCTAACATTGTCAATGCAGCTTCCTTTGCCATTGGAAAGAGTGCAGAAGTATCCTGTCCGGCATTCAGCATCCCGAGCAGCAGATTGATTTTCTCGCATTGCTCGTTCATTTTTGTAATAGTATCCGCAGGAACATTCAGTGCATCACAGGCAAGCGTGCCGACAGGGAATGTTTTGCCCTCATATATGACCGTATCCTGCCAGAAGTCCAATGTCATCAATTCTTGGTTCATGCTTACCTCCTGTCCTGTTTTTTCACTTTCTTAATTGTATCATGCTAATGTAAAGAAATCTACATCTATCAATAAGTTGTCCTGTTTTTTGAAACGGAGTTGTCCTCCGATTAGCCTGTTTTTTGAGAAATCCGTCATAACCATAATAGAAGGAGCGAAGCACCTGCCAATCACTGCGGGTGCTTCGTGCTTTCCAGAATATTATGAACGGAGGGTTTTTTATGACAATCTATGGAACCATCAAAGCGGCAATCAGTGTCAAGCAAGCCGCCGAACACTACGGGCTGAAAGTCAACCGAAACGGTATGGCTTGCTGCCCGTTCCACAATGACAGGCATCCGAGCTTGAAGCTGAATGAGGACTATTTCTTCTGCTTCGGCTGTGGAGCAAAGGGAGATGTGATCGACCTTGTGGCAAGGTTGTTCAATATGAGCAGCTATGAAGCAGCGCAAAAGCTGGCTTCGGACTTCGGACTTGACCCGAAACCGCCCACTGTCGCAGCTATGGTCAAGCCAAAGCGTCCTTATATCCGTCAGTTCCGGGAGGATGAAATGCTGTGTTTCCGGGTGCTGACGGATTATCTGCATCTGCTGGAAGATTGGAAAGTGCGGTATGCACCCAAAACACCGGAGGAGGCTCTGGATGATCGTTTTGTGGAAGCCTGCCAGATGCACTGTCCTATCGAATATATGGCAGATGTGCTGACCGTGGGTGATCTGGAAGAGCGGGTGGCATTGGTGGACGAGCTGATGAAGGAGGGAAAAATTACTTTTCTGCAAGAGTACATCACACGAAAGAAAAAGGAGGTGGCGCACCATGGCGAAGAACCGGAAAACGCCTGATATGAATTTGCCTGTCTGGTTTGATGGGCAGAACATCAACGAAGCTCTGTTTTGTGAAGAATTTCTGCATGAGCGCAGAATCATCTTCGCAAACGGAGCTTTTTTTACGCCCGATGGTCGAGTGACGGACGATCTCCCACTGCGTGGGGAGATTTACGACAAGCTGAAATTCTGTGCCGTGAACAACATCCCCCGGAAGATCACCAACATTCTGGAAGTGCTGAAACTGGAAGCGCAAGTGCCTGACTTCCCACCGGAGCAGGATCGCATCCATGTGTTCAACGGTACGCTGCTATTGAACGGCACATTTACCGAGGGCAGACCGGCTATCGTGCGAAGCCGTCTGCCTGTTGTCTACAATCCCGATGCTCCTGCGCCCGTGATCTGGCTGAACTTTTTGAATGGACTGCTCCATGCGGAAGACATTCCCACCTTGCAGGAGTTTATCGGTTATTGCCTGATCCCCTCCAACAAAGGACAGCGCATGATGGTGATTAAGGGCAACGGTGGCGAGGGTAAATCCCAAATCGGTGCGGTGCTTTCGGCTATCTTTGGCACAAACATGAAGGACGGCAGCATCGGCAAGATTTCTGAAAACCGCTTTGCCCGTGCCGATCTGGAGCACATCCTGCTGTGCGTAGATGATGATATGCGGATGGAAGCTCTGCGCCAGACCAACTATGTAAAATCCATCGTGACAGCACAAGGCAAGATGGATTTGGAACGTAAAGGCAAGCAGAGTTATCAGGGCTGGATGTTCGCTCGGCTGCTGGCATTCAGTAACGGTGATCTGCAAGCCCTGTATGACCGCAGTGACGGATTTTATCGCAGACAGCTTGTGCTGACCACCAAGGAAAAGCCGGTGGACAGAGCTGACGATCCTGATCTTGCAGAGAAGATGAAAGCTGAAGCCGAGGGTATCTTCCTGTGGGCATTTGAAGGCTTGCAGCGGCTTGTTGCCAACAACTTTAAGTTTACGGAGAGTGACCGTATCCGGGAAAACCGGGAAGCGGTCAAACGTGACAACAACAATATCTTTGATTTCATGGATTCCGAGGGATACATCCGGCGTAAAGCGGATGCGTCCATCAGCTCCAAGGATTTCTATGAAATCTATCGGATGTGGTGCGAGGAAAATTCTCTTGCTCCGCTGAAAGCCCGCAGCTTCAGCGACGCCATGATTGCCAATGCCAAGAAATTCAATCTGGAGCATTGCAACAACATCACCAACTCAGCCGGACGGCGGGTGTGGGGATTCATGGGAGTGGAAGCCATTGCACGACCTCATATAAATGGGTTTTACGGAGATTCGCCGTGTACGTACGTACCGGAGGACATTCCGGAGGAATGGCGGCAGGTCGAGTAAATCCCATTGCTGGTATGTATGTACGCAGCAAAAGAGCGTAAAACGCTTGTTATAGAAACAGCACACATCCTCTCGTTCGGGCTGTTTCTATGTCCACAGGCGTTTGAAAAAGTGTCTGTGGACACCGACTGCAAGAGGAAGTTGACACAGAACAGCTTCATGCAGACGGGCTGACCATGGGAAAAGGCGCAGACATTTTCGCCTTGGTCAGCAGAGGTCACCGCAGTGACCGCATTCCCCCTCGGGAGAGCCCTCGGAGAGCCCACGGCACTTTGCAGCCAGTATGGATGAAAGTGTCATAGTGGGTTATTACACTTTGAAAAAGTGCCGTTCTCCAGCCTTCCGCTGTCTGCAAATCTCAAAGAAAGGAAAAATCCAATGGCAAGAAATGATGGAATAGACCGTACCGTAGCCAGAAATCAGGACTTGGAAACACCGGCTGATGTGGCGAAGGTACAGGAACACAATGAGCGTGAAAAGGACAGCTACAGCAATCAGGACATCGTGCCGGAACGTACTGCGCTGAATGTTCACTTCAAGTCTCCCACTGACGATTATGTAAAAATGTTCGAGCAGATGGAACAGGATGGCGTGATCTCCACCAGAGGTCTGAAACCGGATGCCGTCAAATACGGTGAGTTGATCTTTGATGTGAACTCTGCTTACTTCTACAATCACGGCGGCTATGAATTTGCAAAACAGTTTTATGCCGATGCCTATAAAGCCGCCGTGGAGATCGTAGGCGGTGAGCAGTATATCCTATCCGCTGTGATGCACGCCGACGAGCGCAACCAGGCAATGTCCGAAGCTCTGGGCGAAGATGTGTACCACTACCACCTTCATGTGGTTTATATCCCGGTGGTAGAGAAGCAAATTCTGTGGTCGAAGCGATGTAAGGATGAATCCCTCCGGGGAACGGTAAAGGAAACGATCACGCAGGTCAGCCGCAGTAAAAAATGGGAGTCCAAGCCGGTGCTTGACAAGGATGGTAATCCAATGTTGAACGCAAAAGGAAAAAAGATTTTGAAGTCGTCCTACAGTGTGTTGCAGGATGACTTTTTTCATTTCATGCGAAATGCCGGATATACCGATGTGGAGCGTGGAGAGCGTGGCAGTACAGAGGAACATCTGACTGTGACCCAGTTCAAGGTGCAGGCAGAACAGCAGCGCTTGGAAGCTGTGACCGGGCAGGTGGCACAGGCGAAGCGGGGGTTGGAGAATGCCAAAGCTGCCACGGAGAAACAGAAAAAGAAACTGGAAGCTCTGCAAAAGGAAACCAAAACAGCAAAGACCGTTGCTCTGACGGTGCAGGAGATTGAAACGATGGGAAAGAAAGCCACATTCGGAAATAATATCACGCTGACACCGGATGAATGCGACACGCTCAAACGCTATGCGGTCAACGGCATTATCGCCAATGCTGACAACAAGCGCTTGAAGGAGAAACTGGCTTCCGCTGAAAAGACGGTTTCCATCTGGAAACAGCGGTATGAAGCAGTAAGCGAAAAATATATGGAACTGAAACAGAAAGCCCAGCCTTTTCTGGATGCACTGGAAATTGCATCCGAAAGGGTTCGGGCTTTTATCAATTCTATCCTCATCAGAGGAAAGGAAACGCAGGAACACAAACACCCTGCCCAGAAGCGTGGACAGGATATGGAACTTTGATGGAGGAATTGCCTATTGAAGAAATATTATGAGGAAGCGAAATATAATGCGGCATTTGACCGCTGTGTGGATGTTATGAGCCAGATGCTCCAGAAGTACGGGCATCAGGTTTTGGATAAATTAGAGCAGGATACTCCACAAACGGTGGAGTGTTCCAAGGATGATAAGCAAGCGCAGCCTTTGACGGATAAGGCTGCGTAAAAATTTACAATTTACACGTTGCGTACTTGTTGCGGCTATGCTATAATATGTACGCAACGTGTATTTTTGCTTTTTTGGAGAAAAGACGAATGGATTGTAAAAACAGAATTATTAAGTTGCGTGAAAGCACAGGACTGAACCGGAAAGATTTTTGCAAGCTCGTCCATATTCCTTACCGGACTATGACCGAGTGGGAATTGGACAACCGCCATGCACCGGATTATGTGCTTAGACTTTTGGAGTATTATATCCGCAACGAGGGATTGATGGTAAAAGAAATGAGCGAAGGAGGTAGCGATTCTGAAAAAGAAGCAACTTAAATGTTATCTATATACGAGAGTGTCCACCTCCATGCAGGTAGACGGATACAGCTTGGATGCCCAGCGGGACAAGTTGCGGAAGTATGCGGCATACGAGGATATGGTCGTTGCCGGGGAGTATTCTGACGAAGGATTTTCCGGCAAGAACATCCAAGGGAGGCAGGAGTTTCAACGGATGCTGAACGACATCCAGGACTGCAAAGACGGCGTTTCCTATGTGCTTGTCTTTAAGCTCTCCAGATTTGGCAGAAATGCAGCCGATGTTCTGAACTCTTTGCAGCTCATGCAGGATTTTGGTGTCAACCTGATTTGCGTGGAGGATGGCATTGACAGCTCCAAGGATGCCGGAAAGCTGATGATCTCTGTGCTGTCTGCGGTGGCAGAGATTGAGCGAGAAAATATCCGCACACAGACAATGGCAGGACGGGAGCAAAAGGCTCGTGAAGGCAAATGGAACGGCGGTTTCGCTCCCTATGGATACAAACTGGAAAACGGAAACCTTGTCATTGCAGAGGATGAAGTGGAAGTTATCCGAGTAATCTATGATCGTTATATTCATACAAACGAGGGTGTTGCAGGAGTTGCAAAATATCTGAACCGCAATGGTTATGTAAAGAAACTAAGACAGAATAATACCATTCCGGGATTTTCAAGAGATTTTGTGAAAAATGTATTGTACAATCCTGTTTATATGGGAAAGATTGCTTACGGCAGACGAAGAACTGAAAAGAAACAGGGTACAAGAAACGAGATTCACGTGGTTGAGCAGTCGGAGTTTCCGGTTTATGAAGGACAGCACGAAGCTATCATTTCTGAAGAGGATTGGTATCTGGCACAGGAAAAGCGCAAGATCAATTCCTTTAAGCGGGAAAAGGTCAACAATCCAGACCACGCACACATCCTGTCCGGTATCTTGAAATGCCCATGCTGCGGAAAGAGTATGTACGGCAATATTGCCAAGGCTCATAGCAAGGACAAGAAAACACGGTATTATTACTACTGCAAAAATACAGTTACGCCGACAGGGCATGAGTGCAGTTTCCGGCTGAATATCGAACAGACAGAGATCAACAAATTTGTGGCGAAGATTATTTCCGCTATGGTCAACAATCCCCGATTTGTAGAAGCAATTCAAGCGAAAATCGGAACAGCGGTTGATACAGAGGATATGGAAAAGCAGATCGCCGTCCTGCAAGGGCAGCTAAAGCAAGCCTTTGGAACGAAAAGCCGCTTGGAGCGTCAGATGGATACCTTGGACATCAACGATGCCCACTATGACAGAAAGATTTTGGACTTGCAACGCCGCTATGATGAGCAGTATGATACGATAGAGGAAATCGAAGTTCAGATTGGCGAATTGCAAAGTCAGATACGCAGTATCCAGCAGGAGAAAATATCCGGCGATAACATTTATCGGCTCTTACTGGCATTTGATGAAGTCTACCATTCCGCAACGGAAGCGGAGCAGAAGGAGTTTATGAAGGCCTTTATCGAGCGAATTGAGATGTTCCCGGAGAAAAGGAAAGACGGAAGCTGGATAAAGAAGATCGTATTCAATTTTCCTGTGCCTGTTGATGGTGAGGAAGTGAAAGAACTTCCCTTGGAAACTGAAACAACTGTCGAGACGGTCTGTTTGATGTCTAGAAAAGAGAAATAAATAGCGAAAAGTAGCGTATTTACAGGATTTTTTGAGATTAGGCAATAGCTCATGAAAGTCCGTATTTCTTATATTGAAATATATTTACTGTAAAAACGGTCAGAGGGTTTAGGCTGTTGATTAGATGTTATGAAAAAAGCGTTAAGCATGAATCAGTAAATACAAGGAGGAATTAATATGGATTGGGCTATATTGATATTTGAAATTTTATTGGCGGTTGCAGTGTTTTTAATTGGTTTGTTTGTCAAAAATTATCTTCCTTATACATGGATGAAAAAGGTAAGAATTTAGCAACTAAAGAAGACATAGAAGAAATTACAAGAAAGACCGAGGAAGTCCAGCAAGAGTTCCGTGAAGGATTTGAGCTTTTTTCAAATGATGTAAAGTTCAAATATATCCAATCTTCCAAAGAAATTATTGCTAGAAAGAAAAAGAGTATCAAGCATCTTTCAGGAAGAGATTGACGAAGAACAACAGCGTATTAATGAAGCAGAAAGACTTATAAAAGAGCTAGATGAAAAGACTAAAAGTCAAGAGGAGGAATAGTATGGCTCAGAATTGGGATTATGCAGAATTATCAAAAGCTGCAAAAGCAGCAGGAGGCCCAGAAAAGTATGTTGAAATGCTGGAGCTTGTAAGCAAAGAGGCAGGTAAAATGGAGATGCTGCCTTGGCTTGGAGTAGCGGCAGTTGGTGCTTCATTATTGACTGCGGCAACTATTAAAGTTGTTGACTATTTCAAATCGAGAAAGAAGAACAACGAAACCGAAATAGAAAAAGCAAAAGCAGAAATCATAAATGGTATTAAAGAATATGATGCTGCACATCCAGATGAAAAAGGAGGTAGCGAAGATGAGTGAAAGATTTCCGGGAATTGATTGGTACTGTGACCGTTGTAATGCTTATTTGAATGACCAACCGGGATTTGATGACCATCATTATGTGTGGAAGTGTACCGAATGCGGTCATAAGAATAGTATTTCCGCTGATGATATTTATGAATCAGAAGAAGACTTTAGAAACTATAACAAATAATTTAAGGGAGCGAAAAGATGACTAGAGAAGAGTTAAAAGAACAGATTGATGAGCTTATGCGACAGTATGCTGATGAAGAAATTGATGGAGCTACATACGCACAAAAGATGATGGAGTTAACTTCATCTGCTCAGAACGATAACGATTAAACTTGATTATTCGATAATGTGCTGAGATGGTGAAACTATGCCTTATAATTACAAGGGTGATTTGTACAAAAGAGAAATTGTAAAAAAACTGCAGGATGTGGGACTAGATGTTAAAAGCGTAAATGCTCGGGAGTATCCCAAAGTTTGTGTAAACCTCCAAACTGATGTAAGATAAAATTACTC